>Ga0194131_10001135_pt1 | contig 46024 bp, 43 predicted proteins | sample TA2KigO120mmetaG_FD_148631 | JGI IMG/M metagenome (GOLD analysis project Ga0194131, IMG submission 148631) | Freshwater microbial communities from Lake Tanganyika, Tanzania - TA2015053 Kigoma Offshore 120m | ecosystem: Environmental > Aquatic > Freshwater > Lake | place: Tanzania: Lake...
CGGGCGCTGCGGCTGCCGTCGCGGGACCGGCGGCCGCGCCCGCCGCGGGTGCGGCCGCCGGGATGCCCGTGACCTTCGCGCGCGCCGCGGCCTTGTCCTGGAACCAGAGTGCGTTGATCTCGGTGTACTGGCGCTGGTCCTCGGGGAGGCCGGCCTCCGGGAAGATCGCGCTCACCGGGCACGCCGGCTGGCAGGCGCCGCAGTCGATGCACTCCACCGGGTCGATGTAGAGCATCCGGTCCTTGCCCTCGTCGAAGTGGATGCAGTCGACGGGGCAGACCTCGACGCACGACTGATCGGTGGTGTCGATGCAGGGCTGGGTGATCACGAAGGTCACGGTGCGGTGCCTTCCGCTGCGCAGGGTGACGTGCCGGCGGCCGGCCCCGAGGAGCCTAGCGCAGGCTAGCGCGTGCCCCCGGGTGCGTCCACGCGCCGGGTACCCGGCGGCGCGTCGCGCAGCGCCGCCTCCACCGCGCCGGAGCCGAGCGCGCGCACGAGCGCGCCGAGCTCGCCGAGGTCTGCAGGCAGCGCGGGCACCCGCAGCCGGTGCGCCCCCACGTGCTCGAGGTCGTGCGCGTCGCTCCCGAGCGTGAGCGGCTTGCCGAGCAACATGCCCACCCCGGTGGCGAGCGCGTTCTCGCGCTCCGTGCAGGCCGCGTTCAGCGCCTCGATCGCGTCGACGCGCGCGAGCGCGCGATCGTCCGCGAGCTGCTCGACCGTGAGCCCCGGGTCGAACGGCGGGCGCGCGCCGGCGTGGATGCGGTCGAAGTAGTGACGGAACGGGTGCGCCCAGATCGTCGTCTGGCCGCGGCGTGCGGCGTGCTCGAGGAGCGCGTCGACGTCGCCGGGGAGCGCTTCGCCGTGATCGGCGCCGATCACGATGATGTGGCCGCGCGGCGTCGTCACCTCGATCGCGGGGTAGAGCCGGACGCCCCAGCGTGTCTCGAAGCCGTCGCGCTCCCAGTCGCTCCAGACCCGGAAGTGCTCGGTGACGACGAGCCCGCCGGTGCCCATCTCGGCGGCGCGCTCGCCGAGCTGGTCGACGGTCACGCTCGAGTCGGCGGAGCCCGCCTTCGTGTGCAGGTGGATCTCCAGGAACGGCACGCGCGGCGCTGCGTGTCCCGGTCGCTAGCGGCCGGTGAAGTTCGGTGGGCGCTTCTCGGCGAAGGCGCGCGGGCCCTCCTTCGCGTCCTCGGTCGCGCGCAGCCGCGCGCTGATCGCCTCCTCGAACCGCAGCCCGTCGCCGAGCGGCAGGTACTGCGCGCGCACGGAGAGCTCTTTGATCGCGCGCACCGCGAGCGGCGCCATCCCGCGCAGCTCGCGCGCGCGCTCCTGCGCGACCGCGAGCACCCGGTCGTGCGGGACGACCTCGTTGATCAGCCCGAAATGCGCCGCGCGCTCGGCCGTCAGCCGCCGCCCGAGCAGCAGCACCTCCATCGCGATCGGGTAGGGGAGCTGGCGGATCGTGCGCTGCGTGCCGCCGTTGCCGGGGAGGATGCCGCGCTTCACCTCGGAGAGGTCGAACGAGGCGTGCTCGGAGGCGATGCGGATGTCGGTCGCGAGCAGGAGCGTCATCCCGCCGGCGAGGCAGAGCCCGTTCACCGCGGCGACGACCGGCTTCCAGACCTCGAGGCCGCGGTTGAGGATCTGCTCGGACTGCGTCTGCCAGAAGCGGTACGCCTCGCCCTGCGCGGGAATCGTGAGCTTGAGGTCGGCGCCGGCAGAGAAGACCTGCCGCTCCGGGGGGCGGTCGGGCTGCGGGGCGCCCGTGACGACGGCGACCCAGACGTCAGGGTTGTCGCGCACCTCGACCCAGCACTCGGAGAGGCGCTGGTACATCTCCGGGGTCATCGCGTTCAGCGCCTCGGGGCGGTTGAGCGTGATCGTGGCGACCTTGTCCTGGACGTCGAACTCGATGGTCATGGCTTCCTCCGCCGTTCGCGCTGAGCCCCGTCGAAGCGCGTTGCTCGGTTCGTGCCTCGCTCCGCTTCGTGTGCGGGGGCGCGCCTGAGACCCGCGTGCCGGCTCAGCCCGCTCACGCGGGCCGCTCGCCGTCGCACCCCGCGCCGCTGAGGCGGGCCGCGGGCCGCCGGAGCGCGCGACCCCGGGCCCGCCGCTAGCTCCCGCTCCGCACGTTGAGGATGTCGCGCGCCATCACGATGCGCTGCACCTCCGAGGGGCCCTCGCCGATGCGGCGGATGCGCAGCTCGCGGTACCACCGCTCGAGCGGGAGGTCCTTGCTCATCCCCAGCCCGCCGAAGATCTGCATGCAACGGTCGACCACGCGACCCGCGCCCTCCGTGCACAGCAGCTTCGCCATCGACGACTCGAACCGAAACGGCCGGTGGCGCTCCGCGAGGTCCGCCGCCGCGAGCGCCGCCCAGCGCCCGGTGCGGATGTCGATCTCGTTGTCGACGAGCATCCACTGGATCGCCTGCCGGTTCGCGAGCGGCTCCCCGAACGTCACCCGCTGCTTCGCCCACTCCACCGCCATCTCGTGCGCGTACACCGCGACCCCGAGGCATGCCGCCGAGTAGGGGATGCGGTTTGCCGAGAGGTAGTCGTTCGCGAGCGCGAAGCCCCCGCCCTCCTCGCCGAGGATGTTCTCGTGGGGCACGTGCATGTCGGTGAACGAGAGCTCCGTCGTGTAGTGCGCGCGCAACACCTGCACGAGCCGCTCGACGCGGAAGCCCGGCGTGTCGGTGTCGACGATGAACGCCGTGATCCCCTGGCGGCCCTTCGTGGGGTCGGTGCGCACGTAGACGACGCCGTAGTCGGCGGTGTCGGCGCCGGAGTTCCAGAGCTTGCGGCCGTTGATCACCCATTCGTCGCCGTCGCGTATGGCGCGCGTCTGGATCGCGCGCGCGGGGTCCGACCCGCCGCTCGGCTCGGAGAGCCCGAAGAAGCCGTGCTTCTCCCCGCGGATCGACGGCCAGAGGTAGCGCTCCTTCTGCACCTCGGTGCCCGCGTACAACTGCGCCGGCGGCCCCGACCCGAACACGCCGTACGCCGGCGCGTAGAGCCCCGCGCGGTGCTGCGAGAGCTCCTCGGCGATCAGCGTGCGCGTGACCGCGTCGACGCCGGGCCCGCCGTACTCGACGGGCACGTCCATCTGGTAGAGCCCCATCTCCTTCACCATCGCGACGAGCCGCTCGCGATCGCGCGCCTGCAGCTGGTACGCGTCGGGGTCGAGGCCCGCCTCGAGCGGCCGGATCTCCTCGCGGATGAAGCGCCGCACGCCCTGGATGATCAGCCGCTGCTCATCGCTCAGCTCAAAGTCCACTCGTCGCTTCCTCGCTCTTCCAGTGGTAGCGGCCGAGCCGCGGCCGCGGCTCCGGGTCCTCGAGGTTCGCGGGCGGGAGCGTCCCGCGATCCTCCTGGTGCCGCGTGAGCAGCTCCACCCACCGGCTGTAGTACATGTGGTTGACCTCGAACCGGTAGTAGCGCGCGCGACCGGCGATCGACGGCAGGTCGGGCTCGCCCATGCGCGGGTGCGTCCAGTTCTCGCGCGCGAGCCGTTCCGGCGTGCTGAAGTGCCGGAAGAGCTCGCCGCGCAGCCCGAACGGCGAGCGCGCGCCCGCCTTGCCGATGTAGATCACGCGCTGCTCGGCGTCGGCGAGCTCGTAGACCCCCATCGCGCCGGGCAGCCCCTTCGTCGGCGCGGCGTCGTCCCACTCGAGCCACGGCTTGCGGATCGGCACCGGCTAGCCCTCCTCGGGCGCGAAGAAGAGCGCCGCGCGGTCCTCGGTCACGCGCTCGATGCGCGGGCGCACGCGCATCCCGATCGAGATGCTCGCAGGCTGCTCGAACATCGCGCCGAGCATGCGCGGCCCCTCGTCGAGCTGCACGGTGGCGACCACGTACGGGAGGTGCTCACCGAACGCGGGGTGGTAGCGCTGGTGCACGACGATGAACGAGTAGACCTCGCCGTGCCCGCGCACGGCCTCCCACGCGAGCTCCGTGCCCGGGCAGTGGTAGCAGAACGACTCCGGCGGGTACTGATACGCGCCGCAGCGGCGGCAGCGCTGCAGCCGCACCTCGCCCGCTGCGAGCCCCTCCCAGTACGCCCGGTTGAGGTCGGTGAGCTCGGGCAGCAGCGGCTCGAACTCCGGCATCGTGACCGCCGGCGTGCGCGCCGCCATCACGCGCCGCCCGTCGAGAGGATCATCGTCGCGTGCGTCGTCATGATCCCGCCCTGCTGGCTGACGAGCCCCACCTCGGCGCCGGCGACCTGCCGCGGGCCGCACTCGCCGCGCAGCTGGCGCACCGCCTCGACCACGAGCTGCGTTCCCGGCATTCCCGTCTCCGAGAGCAGCCCTCCGGAAGTGTTGCACGGCAGCTCGCCGCCGACCTGGGTGCGGCTGCCCTCGTAGAACGCGCCGCCCTCGCCCTTCGCGCAGAAGCCGTACTCCTCGAGCGTGATCAGCGGGACGATCGTGAAGCAGTCGTAGATCTCGCAGAAGTCGATTTCCGTCGGCCCGAGCCCCGCGGAGCGGAACGCGACCTCGCCGGAGACCTTCGCGCCACTCGTCGCGAGCTCGCCGCGCCGGTAGAAGTCCCACGCCGGGTGGCCCTGCCCGAGCCCCTCGATGTACACCGGCGCCGTTCGCAGCGACCTTGCGCGCGCCTCGGTCGTCACCACATACGCGGCGCCGCCGTCGGAGACCGGGCAGCAGTCGAGCAGGTGGAACGGCTCCGCGACCCAGCGCGAGTGCGCGTAGTCCTCCATCGTGATCGAGTCCTGGTACTGCGCGTTCGGGTTCATGCTCGCGTGGTGGCGATGGGTGATCGCGACGTTGCCGAGCTGCTCGTGCGTGGTCCCGTACTCGTGCATGTGGCGGCGCGCGATCATCGCGTACGACGACGGCGCGCCGAAGAGCCCGGCGAGCGCGTCGTCGCCGCGCGGCCGCGCGTAGCTCGCGCGGGTCCCGGTGCGCGGGTTGTCGCCGTACGAGATCGCGATCATCTCGGCCTGGCCGAGTTCGATCGCGCTGATCGCGTACTGGATGAGCCCGATGTTCGAGGCGCCGGCCTGGTCGAGCGTACCGGTCACGCGCGGCACCACGCGCAGCGCCTCCGCAACGCGCGGCGCCCAGAGCATCGGGAAGGTCGAGGTCGGCGCCTTCGTGAGCACGCCGTCGAGGTCGCTCGCCTCGAGCCCGGCGTCCTCCAGCGCCCCGCGGATCGCGAGCACGTTGTGCGCGAGCTGCGAGACGCCGGGGTTCATCCCGTACGCGGTGTTCCCGACGCCCACGATGCAGTAGCGCTGGCTGAGATCCTTCAGCCGGACCATCGGCGAACCCCTCCCCGCCGCCGGGCGCGGCCCCGGCTCTTATACTCCGGCGCGGCGCGCGGGTGCCAGACGCGCGCGGCCCGATCACGGTGACGGGGCGGTGTGACGATGGCCGGCGCGCTCGACGGGATCCGCGTCCTCGACCTCGCGCAGGGAAGCTTCGGCTACGCCGGGCGACTGCTCGCGGGCTTCGGCGCGGACGTGATCAAGGTCGAGCCCCGGGGCGGCGACCCGCTGCGCGCCTGGCCGCCGTTCGCGGCCGATCACCCAGACCCCGAGCGCGGCGCGCGACACCTCCACCTCGACGGCGCGAAGCGCAGCATGGTCGTCGACCTCGACGCGCGCGAGGGGCAGGCGCTGCTGCGCCGCCTCGTGCGCGAGGCGGACGCCCTCGTCGAGAGCTTCACCCCGGGCCACCTCGCCGCGCGCGGGCTCGACTACGACCGCCTCGTCGAATCGCGGCCCGACCTCGTGATGGTCTCGATCACGCACTTCGGGCAGGACGGCCCGTACGCGCAGTACGCGGGCGGCGAGATCGTCGACGCCGCGCTCGGCGGCTACCTCTACCTCACCGGCGACCCCGACCGCGAGCCGGTGAAGCCGTACGACGACCTCGTGCTTCAGCACGCCGCGGTGCACGGGGCGGTCGCGGTGATGGCCGGGATCACGCACCGCGAGCTGATCGGCGAGGGCGACCACTTCGACGTCGCCGCGAGCGAGGCCGCGCTCTTCCTGCTCGGCGGGATGGCGCAGACCTACCACTTCGACGGGCGCGTCTCGAAGCGCGTCGGCGCGCGGCTCACCTACGCGAACCCGCTCTACCCCTACCCGTCGACGATCCGGCCATGCAGGGGCGGCTACGTGCACGCCCACTCGAACAACCGCCACATCGACCTGCTCGCCGCGCTCATGCAGGGCGTGGGGATGGAGGCGCTGCTCGACCGCCCGATGGGGAACGCGGACGCCATCGACGAGGCGATGGACCGCTGGATGGCCGAGAAGGACAAGTTCGAGGTGGTGCGCCTTGCGCAGGAGATGCGGCTGCCGTTCACCGAAGTGCTCACGCCGGATGAGGTGATCCGCGACCCGCACCTCGAGGCGCGCGGCTTCTTCGTCGAGCTCGAGCACCCGGCGGCGCCGGGCGTGCGGCAGCCCGGCGCGGCCGCGATGCTCACGGGCACGCCCTGGCGCGTCGCGCGCGCGCCGGTGCTCGCTGAGCACACCGACGAGGTGCTCGGCGACGTGCTTGGGCTCGACCGCGCGGCGATCGACGCGCTGCGCCGCGACGGGGTGATTGCGTGACGCGCCCGCTCACCGGCGTGCGCGTGCTCGAGCTGACCACCGCGGTGGCGGGGCCGATCGCCGGCTGTGCGCTCGCCGACCTCGGCGCCGAGGTGATCAAGATCGAGTCGCCGGCAGCGCGCACCACCGCCGGCGCGGCGGCGCCGCCACCGCGCGAGGGCGCGCCGGACCGCCCGTGGAACCGCACGCCGGTGTTCAACGACCTGCACCGCGGGAAGCGGCTGCTCAACATGGACCTCGCGCACCGCGAGGGGCGCGCGCTCTTCCTGCGGCTCGTCGCGCAGAGCGACGTCGTCGTCGAGAACTTCTCGCCGCGCGTGCTCGCCAACCTCGGGATCGACTACCCGCAGCTGCGCGAGGCGCGCGGCGACGTGATCCTCGTCTCGATGCCGGCGTTCGGGAAGAGCGGCCCGTACGCGCTGCGCGGCTCGTACGGGCCCGGCATCGACGCGATGAGCGGGCTCTCGCACCTCACCGGGTACCCCGACCGCGGGCCGGGGAAGCCCGCGCAGTTCTACTGCGACTTCCACGCGGGGCTCACCGCGGCGTTCGCGACGATGGCCGCGCTGCGCCACCGCCGGCGCACCGGCGAGGGGCAGTACATCGAGCTCTCGATGCTCGAGGGCGAGCTGCAGCTGCTCGCGCCGGCGCTGATGGACGTGACGATGAACGGCCGCTCGGCGACGCGCATCGGCAACCGCCACGCGTGGCGCGCGCCGCAGGGGGTGTACGCGTGCGCGGGTGACGACCGCTGGGTCGCGATCACGGTGACGACCGACGCGCAGTGGGCCGCGCTCGCGCGCGCGCTCGGCCACCCCGAGATCGCCGAGGATGCGCGCTACGCGACCCACGTCGCGCGCATGCAGCGCCACGACGAGATCGACGCGCTGATCGCGGCGTGGACGCGCGGGCGCGGTCATGTCGAGGCGATGCACGCGCTGCAGGCGGCCGGGGTGCCGGCGGGCGCGCTGCTCGACGTCGCCGAGCTGCACCGCGACCCGCAGCTGCTGCACCGCGAGGCGTTCTCGTGGCAGGAGCACGCCGAGATGGGCGCGTTCCCGCACAGCCGGCTCGCCTGGCGCTCGCGCCGCGGCCACCACGGCGTGAGCGGCCCGGCGCCGCTCTACGGCGAGGCGAACGCCTACGCGATCCGGGAGCTGCTCGGCGAGTCGGCCGAGCGCGTCGAGGCGCTGCGCGAGGACGGCGTGATCGCGGACGAGCCGCGGGGCGGGCGGCACTAGCAGGCGGCACGGCGCCTGGCTCGCGACGGAAGCGCCAGCCGAGCCGGCGGCGGCGCTCCTCGCTCGCTTCGCTGGCCCCGCATCCATCTCTCATGTAATTGACTCTCGAGGTGCGCGGGGCTAGAACGGGCGCCCACCGGGTGGGCGCCCATCCCTCGACGGCCGCGCTACCGGGGGGCCACCGGCACCGAGAGGTCGCGAGGCGTCCCGTGCTGACGGCGTGGGCACCACCACGGATGTCACGGCACTCGCGATGCTCGGCATGATCCACTCGCTGCCGGGGGGCCGCGCAGCGCAGCCGGCCACCACCCAGGCGGCGCTCGATGCCGGGACCGCGTGCCTGCTCGCGCACGTGATCTCGTTCGGTCCCGCTGCAGGGACGATCGACGACGGTGTGTTCTTCCTGAGCACCTACAACACGCCGATCGCCATATGGGCGCTCAGCGAGGTGCCGAGCACCGCCGCCGTCGCCGCGGCGATCGCCGGCGGTCGCGGGTGGCTGCTCGCGAATCAGCGCGACGATGGGACCGGGCGGCCGGATCTCGGCGGGCACATCAACAACGGCAGCGGGTACTACGAGGGCGGGACGCTCGCGCTGTTCACGGAGCACTCGAACTCGAGCTTCGCCCTGCAGGGACTCGCGGTGACCGGCGGCATCCCGCCGACCGAGGCCAGCCTCGCGCAGGGCTACTGGACGTGCCTGCAGAACCGGGCCCCGGTATGCGGCGCGCTCGACATGTCGACCGGCATCGACGACGGATCCATCTACTCGCAGCCGTTCGACAAAGGCGGGACGCAGAATTCGGCGACGGGCTCGGGGAGCTTCGCGCTCGGACTGACGGGGCTCTCCGGGACGGCCCGCGGATCGCTGCGGCGCGCGCCTTCCTGGACATGTCGCTCAGCGTCATGCCCTGCGAGAACCAGACGCGCACGGGGGTCCTCCTCCCGCTCGACGGCACGGGCTGGTTCCCCACGGGGACGCTCACGCACTACGTCTACTGGGCGAACCTCAAGGCGCACGAGCTCGCCGGCGTCGCGAGCAACGTGAACGACCCCGGCAACTGGTTCTACAAGCTGGCGAATTGCCTGATCCACGAGCAGGCTCCGGACGGGCACGTTCCCGCCTCGGGCCGCGAGGACGACATCCTCGCGACCGCGTTCGCCCTGCTGACGCTGGAGCAGGTCACCCCGGAGCCGCCCCCGCCTCCGGAGGTCGAAGGCCGGATGACCGGCGGCGGCGGCGTGCTCACGACGGCCGGGGTGCGTGTCACCCACGGCTTCGAGCTGCACTGCGATGCCGTGAAGCCCCCGAACAACCTCCAGGTCAACTGGGCAAGGGAAACCGGTTCCACCTCGAGTCGCTGACCTCGGCGTCCTGCACGGACGACCCGGCGATCGCGCCGAACCCGCCGTCGCCGCGAAGTGGAAGTTCACCGACGTCGGAGAGCCCGGGAAGAACGACACGGCGAAGATCAGCATCACGGGCGATTGCACGCTGGACGTCTCGGGCAACCTGCAGAACGCCAACCATCAGGCGCACAAGAAGAGTAGGTCGCGCGAGGCCGCGCTCGCCGACCTCCACTGACGGGTGCGGGGTCTCCTCCGGGGCCCCGCACCCCCGCCGGTCCACCTGCTCCCTCAGATCGCGGCGGTCGGTGCCGCGCGCGCGCCGGTGAAGACACCCACTCCGGGGGTCCCCTACGCTGCGATCGCGCCGCAGGCACACGGGCGGAGGGAGCCGCGCGATGGCCCTGGTCAACACGCTCGCAGGGCCGGTCGACTCCGCGCAGCTCGGTCCCGTGCTCTCGCACGAGCACGTCGTGAGCGGGATGGGAGGGATGGAGCGCGTGCCCGGGCTCTTCGACCCGGCCGCCGCCGAGCGGCGCGCGCTGGAGGCGCTCGCGCGCGCGCACGAGGCGGGCTACCGCACCCTCATCGACTGCACGCCGCTCGACCTCGGCCGGCAGGTGGCGATCTTCGAGCGGCTCGCCGGGCGCACGCCCATGCAGATCGTCGCGTGCACCGGGGTCTACCGCTGGGTGCCGCTCTCGTTCCACTCATGGGATCCCGACACCTTCGCCGAGTACCTGCTGCGCGACCTGCAGGAGGGGATGGACGGTACCGAGATCCGCGCGGGGATCATCAAGCTCGCGTGGGATGTCGAGGCGCGGCTGACGGAGGGCGGGGCGTTCTCGGTGCGCGCGCAGCTCGAGAAGTGCGCGCGCGGCGCGGCGCGCGCGGCGAAGGCCGCCGGCGTGCCGATCACCTGCCACACGCTCGCCGCCGACCGTTACGGCGAGCCGCTGCTCGACCTCTTCGCCGAGGAGGGGCTCGACCTGCGCGCGGTCACGATCGGCCACACGAACGACAGCCGCGACATCGACTACGTGCTCGGCCTCGCGCGGCGCGGCGCCACCGTCGGGCTCGACCGCTTCGCGCGCGTTGACGATGCCGAGGTGGAGCGGCGCTCCGCGATCGCGCTCGCGCTGATCCGCGCGGGGTTTGCGGAGCAGACGTGTCTCGGCCACGACGCAGCGGCGTACTCGATCAACCGCGGGCCGGCGACGGGCGGGCCGCGGCCCGAGGACCCGGAGTGCTGGCTGAAGATCCCGACGCTACAGGTACCGTGGCTGCGCGTGCACGGCGCGAGCGAGGACGAGATCGACGCGCTCATGCGCCGCTCCGTGCGCGCGACGTTCGAGGCGGCGGCGGCGATGCGGGGCTAGGACGCGCCGGGGCCCGTCGACGCGCGGCGCGCTACCGGCGCGCGCCCGACCCGAGCGTCAGTCCACGACCGCCGTCACGCTCAGGTTCGGCGGGAGCGTTCCGGGCAGCCGCTGCCACGAGTCCCCGCCGTTCGCGCTCGCGAACACCTGGCCGTTGCTCGTGCCGACGTAGACGCCCTCTGGGTCGAGCCCGTCGGTGTGCAGCCCCTCGCGGTAGACGCTCTGGTAGTCGTCCGGCCCGGGCAGCCCCTTCGTGAGTTGCTGCCACGACTCCCCCGCGTCGACTGAGCGGTAGACGGCGAACTGTCCGGCGCAGACACGGAAGTTCTCGCGCTCGAACTCGAGGGGCACCACCCACACCGCGCGCGAGCCGCCGCGCGCGACGCCGATCGGGAAGCCGTGGAACGAGGGGAGCCCCTCCCTCGGTCACGTCGTGCCAGTGCCCGCCGCGATCGTCGGAGCGGAAGACGCCGATGTGTGCCTGCCCCCAGAGCCGGTCGGGATCGGTCGGGTCGATGCGCAGCTTGTGCATCTCGTCGACGGCCGCCGGGTCGACACCGGGGGGGGGGAGCTCCGGCTGCTGCGGTGCGAACGACGCCGCCCACTCGAGGAACTTCTTCGCGTCGGGCGTCGTGGCGACGACGCCGTGCGAGCAGAGCGACCAGTTCATCCCGCCGTCCTCGCTGCGGTAGGAGCCGCCGCTGCTGATCGAGATGTAGAGCCGCCCCGGCTCTCGCGGGTCCTGCTCGATGGAGTGCAGCGAGGAGTCGCCGCTCCCCGTGCCGCCCCAGATGCGCCGCCACTCGTGGCGATTCACGGAGTCGACCGCCGACCAGGACTCCCCGCCGTCTTCGCTCCGGAAGAGCCCCGCGGGTTGCGTCCCGGCGAGCACGACCGCCGGCTGCGAGGCGTCGAGCAGCCGCACCTGCCAGACCGCGCCCACCGAGATCCCCATGTCGGGATCGAACGCGAGGCCGGGGCTGCGCTGCTCCCACGTGGCGCCGTCGTCGTCGCTGCGCGAGACGGAGGGCCCCCACGCCCAGCGCGCCGCGCCCGCGAAGAGCCGCGTCGGCGAGCGGCGCGAGTCGGCGGCCATGTGCGAGACCGTCCAGCCGGCCATCACCGGCTCGGAGACCGTCCACGGCGCGCGGCGCGCGTCGGACGTGTAGATCCACGCGCCCTTCCTGGTCCCGACGAGGACCCGTACGCGATCCGCCATCTGCGTGCCCCCCAGCTTGCCGAACGGCCGGCTCGACAGGCATGGAAGGTAGTGCTACCCGCGTGACCAGTTATATCCCGTTCACTGGTGACGGCAGCGCGGACGTGAGCGGGAGCGGGCGCTATCTTCCACCGACCTCGCGCCTGGGAGGCGGCGGCGCGGGCCGATGATGGGAGAGCGGCGTTGGCGCAGATCTTCGACGGGCAGATCCGGTTCGGCATCCACTCGGGCCCGCAGCACACGACGTTCGCGGAGTACCTCGAGCTCTGGCGCGCGACCGAGGACCTCGGGCTCGACTGGGCCTCGGTCTTCGATCACTTCCTCCCGATCCAGACGGACCCGGAGGGACCGTGCTTCGAGGGGCTCACGCTGCTCTCCGCGATGGCGGCGCACACGTCACGCATCCGCTGCGGGATCCTCGTGGTGGGTAACACGTACCGGAACCCCGCGGTGCTTGCGAACATCGCGACGACGATCGATCACGTCTCGGGCGGCCGCCTCGAGCTCGGCGTGGGCGCCGGCTGGTACGAGATGGAGCACGAGGAATACGGGATCCCGTTTCACACCGTGGGGCGGCGCATCCGCATGCTCGGCGAGAGCGCGCAGATCCTGCGCAGCCTCTGGACCGAACACCGCACGACGTTCGAGGGCCGCTACTACCACATGGAAGACGCGCTCTGCGAGCCGAAGCCGCTTCAGGAGCCGCAGATCCCGCTCTGGATCGGCGGCGCGGGCGAGCGACTCACGCTGCGCGTGGCGGCGGAGTCCGCCGACGGCTGGAACACCTTTTTCGTCCCGCTCGAGGAGTACCGCCACAAGCTCGACGCGCTCGTTGCTCACTGCCGCGTCGTCGGGCGCGACCCCGGAGAGATCCGCAAGTCGCTCGTGGTGCAGGCCATGATCCGCACGAGCGCGGCTGAGGTGGATGCGGGGCTCGAGCGGCTTGCGCGTGAGCGTAACGCGACGGTCGAGGCGATCCGCTCGCGCGGCGTGTACGGCACGCCCGCGGACTGCGTCGAGCAGCTGTTGCCGTACGTCGAGGCCGGGGTGGGGGACTTCATCCTCGGCGTGCGGCTGCCCGCGGACATGCAGACGCTCGAACTGCTCGCCACGAAGGTGGCGCCGGCGGTGCGAGAGCGGGCGGCGCGGTAGGGGGCGCCGGCCCGAGACCCGCCATCACGATGCGGCCGCGGCGGACGCGGGTCCCCCCGGCCGAGACCCCCGCCAGGGAGGGCCCCATGGAGCTCTACGACGCTATGCGCACGACGCCCGCGACGCGCGCGTTCACGGACGAGGCCGTGCCGGACGCCGTGCTCTACCGCATGCTCGACCACGCGCGCTTCGCGCCGAGCGGCGGCAACCGCCAGGGGTGGCGGGTGATCGTCGTCAAGGATCCCGCGACGCGTCGCGCGCTGCGCGACTTGTACGCGCTTGGGTGGCGCGAGTACATGGCGCACGTCCGCCGCCGTCTCGTCGCCTTCGCGCCGATCGACGACGGTCGCTGGTCTGGCCCGGCGATCGACCTCGCGCAGGCGCGCACGGAGCCCGCGCCGAACGACTTCGGCGATCACCTCGACACGGTGCCGGTGATGCTCGTCATCTGCGCTGAGCTCCGCGTGCTCGCGGTGACCGACAACGGGCTCGACCGCCAGAGCATCGTGGGCGGCGGGTCGATCTACCCGTTCGCACACAACCTCCTGCTCGCCGCCCGCAACGAGGGGCTGGGTGGCGTGCTGACGACGGTGCTCTGCCGTGAGGAACCGGCCGCGAAGGCGCTGCTCGGGATCCCGACGGGCTACGCGATCGCGGGGCTGCTCGCGATCGGTCACCCGGCGCAGGAGATCCGCAGGCTGCGACGCGGGCCCGTCGGCGGGTTCGCGTGGGTCGACCGCTTCGCGGGTGAACCGTTCACTGCCTAGACGGGCGTGAGTTGCTCGCGCGGCGCAGATTGGCGATCGCGGCGCTCACGTCCTCGTCCTCGACGATCTCGGCGCCGCGCGCCACGCGTAGCGCCTGCGCGCGCTTGGAGATCGCCGCCTGCAACATGCCCGCAGGCGGCGGTGTGTTCCATGCGAGCAGCTCGATCGTCACCCCGCTGGGGTCCTTGAAGTAGATCGAGCGCTCGTAGCCGGGCTCCGCCGCCTCGTACTCCACGCCCGCGCTACGCAATCGCGCCGTCGCCTCGTCCAGCGACTCCGGCTCGACGTCGATCGCGAGGTGATCCATGTGGCCGGAGCCGGCGGCGGCCTGCGGGTACTCGGCCGACGCCTCGTCGCGTGGGAGGAAGTACGCGATGAACGTGTCGTGCCCGGCGTGGAAGAGCAGGTGGTCCTCCGGGGCGTAGTCGAGGTTCGGCTGCCGGAGCACGAGTTCCACGCCGAGCAGCTCCGTGTAGAAGCCGATCGTCGCGGCGGTGTGCGCCCCGGAGATGCCGGGATGCGAGATGCGGAGCGTCCTCAACCGGCGTCTCCCTCGGCGCGCGACGGACCCGGGAGGGGCAAGTGCATCCCTCCCGAGGTGCGCGACCGCGACGGTCCGAACGGTTCGTCCGCATCGCACGTGTGATCACGGGCGCCCGCGTGAGCGCCAGCGCGCGATCGAGCGGCGCTCGGCCCGTCACGGCGCATCCGTCGCTGCAAACGCCTTTCGACGCTCGACAGCCGACATTGCGGTCGTGCTCAACCCGCGTGCCGGCGATGACCGAGGCATCCCACCCGGCGAGCGACAGCCACACCTGACAACTACTCGGACATGACCGGCAGCACGCTGACCGCGCCGCCTTCTGCGGGCACCTGGACGATCGTGCACGACAGCGGCACGGCCGGCGCCGAATGGGGACTCGTCTCGTGGAACGCCTTCACGCCGGGGGACTCGAGCATCACGGTCACCGCGGCGAGCAGCACGGACTCCACGTGCACCGTGTTCAACGCGGCACGGCCGGTGACGAACAACGTGGATCTCACAGTGGCGGACGGGAAGCGCCTGAAGGTCGTCGTGAGCTTCGCGCGCGCGATGACCGGCGAGTCGCCGTCCTGTTCGACCTGACGATCACCGCGTTCCTCAACGACCCGCCGTCGTGTGACGGCGCGGCCCCGAGCGTCGGTCTGATCTGGCCGCCGAACCACAAGTTCGTCCCGATCACGATCCAGGGCCTGACGGATCCGGATGGCGACCCGCTCACCGTGACGATCGACTCGATCTTCCAGGACGAGCCGCTCAACACGCTGGGCGACGGGTCGACGGAGATCGACGGCAAGCGGGTCGGCACCGACACCGCGGAGGTGCGCGCGGAGCGCTCCGGGGACAAGAAGGTGCCTTGGAACGGCCGCGTCTACCACATCGCGTTCACGGCCGACGACGGGCAGGGCGGCACGTGTAGCGGCGTGGTGGAGGTGGGCGTCCCGCACGACCAGGGCAAGGGTGCGGTCCCGGTCGACGACGGACCGCTACGACTCCACGGGGCCGTAGCGGGCCCGTGACGATACGCTGCCCCGGCCTCGGAGACGGCCGGGAGGGGGACGGCGCCCGCGCGGGCGCCGTCCTTCGTTGCGCTGGTCCACTCGAGCGCGATCGCGCGGGCGGGCTCGGTGGTCAGGGCGAAGGCTCGAGCCCTCCGAAACGCGGCATCACCCTGGTAGCGAAGAGGTCGAGCGAGCGCAGGATCATCTCGTGCGGGACGAGCCCGTTGTACTGCCACGCGAAGATCCACTGCACCGGTAGCCGCGCGCGCAGCGTCTCCATCTGGCGCGTGACGGTCTCGGGCGTGCCGACGAGGACGAGCCCGAGCTCCATCATCTCCTCCGGCGTGAGGCGCTCCTCGGTGCCCGGCTTCACGAGCACGTCGCCGAAGTGGAACGGCGCGAACCACGCCGCCCCGCAGAACGCCGCGCCGTGCCGCCACGCGCGGTACGCCTCGGCGTCCGAGTCCGCCACGATCACGTCGCGCAGCACGCCGAGCCCCTCGCCCGGCGCGAGCGTGCGGCCGGCGGCCTGTGCCTCCTCGGCGTAGACCTCGAAGAGGCGCTCCTCGAGCGAGGGGTGCATTGGCGGAAGGATCGCGGTCACGCCCTCGCGCGCGCACCAGCGGATCGTGCGCTCGCTCGAGGCGAACGGCTGGAAGATTGGCGGGTGCGGTCGCTGCAGCGGCTTCGGCACGACGCCCACCTGCGTCACGACGCCGTCGCGCACGCCGCCGCCCCAGTTCGCGGTCGCCTCGAGCTCCCAGGGCGTGCCCGCCGGCGGGATCTGCCAGTACCTGCCCCGGTACTCGAGGAGCCCGTCCGCCCACGCCGCCTTCACGATGCGGAAGTGCTCCTCGAACGCCTCGCGGTTCGCCTGGTCGATTGCGTCGTGCTGGCCGGGCGTCGCGCCGTGGATGCCGTGGAGGTGCTGCGCCATCGTGTCGACCCAGCGTCGCTGATAGCCGCGCGCGAAGCCGGCGTGCGCCCGCCCGCCCGTCATGTGGTCGAGCATCGCGATGTCCTCGGCGACGCGGATCGGGTTCTGCGCGGGGAGCACGACGCCGAGCTGGCCGACCCTGATGCGCTCGGTCTGCAGGCCCACGTAGAGGTCGAGCAGCACGGGATTGTTCGAGAGCTCGAAGCCCTCGACGTGGAAGTGGTGTTCGGTGAACGCGATCGAGGCGTAGCCGAGGCGGTCGGCCGCCTGCGCCTGCTCGGTGAGCTCGCGCAGCATGCGCTGGTAGAGATCGGGGCGCAGCCCGGCCATGCCGGCCTCGATCTCCTCGCGCGATCCGATCGACGGCAGGTAGAAGACGCTCGTCCGCATCGTGCACTCCCTCCGCGCGGCGCGGCGCGCGCCGTCACTCTAAGGGGAGCGCTCCCATCCGTTCGCCCTGAGCTCGTCGCAGGCCGCCCCGCGGTGAACGCGGGGTGGGTGAGGCCGAGGGCGCCCTTCGACAGGCTCAGGGCGAACGGGGACGGGGAAGCGGCTCAGGGCGAACGGAAGCGGGGCCTTACCACCACAGCACGTCGTCGATCGGGTCCTCCGGGTCGTACGCCGCCTCCGGGTCCGCCGCCTCCCAGATCTCCGTGCTCAGGTACTTCGCGCCGCCGTCCGCGAAGATCAGCACGACGTTGCCGCTGCCGAGCCGTGACGCCACGCGCATCGCCGCGTGCATCACGGCGCCGCTGCTGATCCCGACGAACAGCCCCTCGCTTCCGAGCACGCGCCGCGCGTGGCTCACCGCGTGCCGGTTGCCGACGAGCAGCTTGCCGTCGAGCAGCGACTCGTCGAGCAGCGGCGGGATGAACCCCTCCTCGAGCGACGTCAGCCCCTGGAGGTGCACCCCGAGCCGCGGCTCCACGCCGACCACCCGGCAGTGCGGGTTCGCCTCCTTCAGCCGGCGGCCCACGCCCGTGATCGTCCCGCCGGTGCCGATCCCCGCGACGAACGCGTCGACGCGCGGCAGCGCCTCGAGGATCTCGTGCGCCGTCGTCTCGTAGTGCGTGCGCACGTTCTCCTCGTTGCCGAACTGGTCGAGGAAGAACGCCCCCTCCTCGCGCGCCACGCGCGCCGCGACCTCGAGCGCGGACTTGATCCCGGCCTGCCGCGGCACCCACCGCACCGTCGCATGGTGCGCGCGCAGCAGCCGCCCGATCTCGGGGTAGACGCTCTCCGGCACGCAGATCTCCACCGGGTGGCCGAGCCGCCGCCCGAGCATCGCCACCGCGAGCCCGGTGTTCCCCGTCGACGCCTCCACGATCGCCTGGCCCGGCGCGAGCGCCCCGAGCTCCCGCGCGCGCTGCAGCATCCGCAGCACGATGCGGTCCTTCACGCTGCCCGTCGGGTTCTGCCCCTCGAGTTTCGCGAAGAACCGCACCCCGTACTCGGGCGCGACCTGCGCGAGCTCGACGAGCGGCGTGCCGCCCACCAGCGCCGCGATCGCGTCCGTGATCTCGGTCATCGTACCCACAGTGTCCGGCGCCGCGGCCGCGCGCGCCACGCGCGGGAGCGCCCGCGCCGTCGATCGGGGAGAATCCGGGCCTGGAGGCGCGATGGATCGAACGACTTCGGTGCGCCGTCGCGGTGTGAGCCCGCCGGGCGCGGCGGCGCGCGTCTTCGCCCCGCTCGCTGACTCGCCCGGCTTCCGTGCGCTGTGGGGGAGCAGCCTCCTCTTCTTCAGCGGCTTCTGGGGCCAGAGCGTCGTGCTCGCGTGGCTCGCGTTCGAGCTCACCGCCTCGCCGTTCGCGGTCGCCGCCTTCACCGCGGTGAGCTTCGCGCCGCTGCTGCTCGGCCCCTTCGGCGGCGCGCTCTCGGATCGCACCGACCGCGTGCGACTCCTCATCGCGTCGCAGGCGATCGCGCTCGCCGACGCCGCGGTGATCGCGGTGCTCGCGATGATGGGGCTCGTCGAGTACTGGCACGTAGTGGTGGCGGGCTTCGTGCTCGGCGCGATGCAGGCGCCGCTGCAGCCCGCGCGCTTCACGCTGCTCATGGATCTTGTGGGCCGCGATGGGCTCTCGAAGGCGAACGCGCTCAGCACGGCGGCGATGATGGGCGCGCGGATCGTCGCGCCGGCCGCGGCCGGCTGGATGATCGGAGCGCTCGGCGTCTCCGCCGCGCTCTGGTTCTCCGCGGCGTGGTACCTGCCGTCGCTCTACTGGGCGGCGCGCCTTCGCGAGCTGCCCGGGCGCAGCATGGCCGCGGGCGGGACCGTGCTCGCCGAGATCCTGGACGGGGTGCGCGTCGCCGTGCGGCGCCGCGAGATCGCGGGCGTGCTGCTCGTGAGCATCGCGGCGAACGCGCTCGCCTGGCCGATCCTGCAGGCCTTCCTCCCGATCTTCGCCGAGGAGGTGCTGCGCTCCGGCGCGGCCGGGCTGGGGCTGCTCTTCGCGGTCAACGCCTGCGGCTCGCTCGCGGGCGCGCTCGGGATCGCGGCCCTCGGCGACGTGCGAGCGAAGGGACCGATCTTCCTCGCCGGCACCGCGGCGTTCGGGCTGCTGCTCTGCGCGTTCGCGCTCTCCGGAGGGATGCCGGTCGCGCTGACGCTGATACTGCTCGCCGGGATCGCGTCCGCGGGCTTCGGCGTCATGCAGAGCACGATCTTGCTGCTGCTCGCGCCCGACGAGGTGCGCGGCCGCGTGATGGGCGTGCTCATGCTCTCGATCGGCGTGATGCCGTTCGCGACGCTCGCGCAGGGCGCCGTCGCCAGCGCCGCAGGCGTGATCCCCACGACGATCGTCTCGGGCGCGCTGCTCGCGGCGTCGGTGGGCGCGGTCGCGCTCGCGATCCCGGGGCTCCGCCGCTCCGGATAGCGGCCGGGAACGGGGCCGGGGTCCCGCCAGCCGTCACCCGCCGCTAGCCACCCCCGCGCTCGATGCGGCGCGTCAGCATCAACAGCTCGGGGTCGCTCCACGTCGCCTGCTCAGGCACCATCAGCTGCGCGAGCGCGTTCGTCGCCGCCTTCGTCGCCGCCAGCGACCACGCGTCCATCCCGAGCAGCCGGTCCGCCATCGCGAGCGCGCGCGGCATCAGCTCCGCGTCGGGCACGACGGCGTTCACGAACCCCCAGCGCTCGGCGTCCTCGGCGGTGAAGCGCTCGCACAGCATCACGAGCTCCTTCGTGCGCGCGGGGCCGAGCTCGCGCATCAGCCGCGGCAGCGCGTTCCAGGTGAGCGGCAGGTCGAGCTCGACCTCGGGGATCGAGAACCACGCCGAGCGCGCCGCGACGCGCAGGTCCATCGCGCTCACGAGCACCACGCCACCGCCGATCGTGAGCCCGTTGATCGCGCCGATCGTCACCTGCGGCAGCCCCTCGATCGCCGCGGCGGTGCGGTTCCCCATCGCGCTCGCTGCGCGCGCGGCGAGCGCCTCCTCCGCGGTGAGCGGCCCCGCCGCCGCGCGCGCCGCGCGCGCACCCGCGCTCGGCACGCGCGCGCCGAGGTCCGCGCCGGCGGAGAACGCGCGCCCGGCGCCCGTGACGATCACGACCCGCACCGCGACGTCGGCCGCGAGCTCGCGACAGACCGCCTGCAGCTCCTCGTGCATCGTCGCGTGGATCGCGTTGAGCTTCTCCGGCCGGTTGAGCGTCACGAGCGCGGCGCCCGGCCGCCCCGCGATCCGCTCGAGCGCGATCGACTCCATCGCCGGCATCCCTCCATCGCGCCCAACGCCCGCCGCGCCACGGCCCGCTTCGAGCGGCGCGCAATCGCTGGCTCCGGGCCGTCGCGGCGAAGTACGCTCCGACCGGGCACCCGCAGCGTACTCGCGACCGCCTCGACCGACCGCTCCGGCCCGGCCGGGGGGCGCGCTCGCGCGAGCCGCGGCAGCCGCGCACGAGGAGGCATCGCGATGTCCTGGCAACCCGAGATCGAGGAGCTCGCCCACCGGCGGGAACTCGCCCGCCGCATGGGCGGGCCCGAGGGCATCCAGCGGCAGCACGACAACGGCAAGCTCACGGTCCGCGAGCGCATCGACCTCTTCGCCGACCCCGGCTCGTTCAGCGAGTTCATGGGCCTCGTCGGCCACGGCGTCTACGAGGGCAACGACCTCGTCTCGTTCACCCCGAAGGCCTCGGTCGAGGGCTTCGTGAAGGTCGACGGCCGCAAGGTGATCGTGAGCGGCGGCGACTTCACGATCCGCGGCGGCTCCGGCGGCGGGCGCGACGGTGGGCTCGGGCAGGAGCCGGGCGCGGTGCGCCGCGCGCTCGAGTGGCGCGTCCCCTACGTGCGCCTGCTCGACGCCGCCGGCGGCAGCGTTCGTCACTTCGACGAGATCGGCCGCACTTACCTCCCCGACGGCAACGGCTGGTCCACGTTCGAGGTCGACCTGCTGCGCGCGGTGCCGGTGGTCTCCGCGGTGCTCGGCTCCGTTGCCGGCCTCCCCGCGGTGAACGCCTGCCTCGCGCACTTCAACGTGATGGTCGAGGGCACCGCGCAGCTCTTCCCGGGCGGCCCGCCCGTCGTGAAGGCGGCGCTCGGCTACGAGATCTCGAAGGAGGAGCTCGGCGGCGCGCAGATCCACTGCTACGAGAGCGGCGTCGTCGACAACCTCGCGAAGAGCGAGGAGGAGGCGTTCGCGATCATCCGCCGCTTCCTCGGCTATCTCCCGGCGAACGTCTGGGAGATGGCGCCGCGCGCGCAGTGCGAAGACGACCCCGCGCGCCGCGAGGAGTCGCTGCTCTCGATCGTGCCGAGGGACCGCCGCCGCCCATACGGCGCGCACCGGGTGATCGAGGCGGTCGTCGACCGCGGCTCGTTCTTCGAGATCGCGCCGTTCTACGCGCGCAACCGCGTCACCGGGCTCGCGCGGCTCAACGGCTACCCGGTCGGCGTGATGGCGAACAACCCGGTCCACCTCGGCGGCACGACCGACGTCGCGGCCGGTGAGAAGGTGATCCGGCTGATGCAGCTGTGCGACACCTTCCACCTCCCGCTGATCTCGTTCGCCGACGAGCCGGGCTTCATGGTGGGGCTCGAGTCCGAGAAGCGCGGCATCGAGCGTGCCGGCGCGCGCCTCGTGATCGCCTCGTGCGAGAGCCGCATGCCGTGGGCGACGGTGGTGATGGGGCAGCTCTTCGGGGTCGCCGGCCAGTGCCAGCACCGGCCGACCGGGATGTTCCAGCGTTACGTCTGGCCGTCCGGGCGCTGGGGGTCGATGCACATCGAGGGCGGCGTCTCGGCCGCCTACCGGCGCGAGATCGAGAACGCGCCGGATCCCGAGGCGAAGCGCGCGGCGATCGAGGCGCGGCTTCAGGCGATCGCATCGCCGTTCCGCACGGCGGAGGCGACGGGGCAGGAAGTCATCGACCCGCGCGACACGCGGCCGCTGCTCTGCGAGTTCGTCGCGGACGCGCAACCGATCCTGCGTTCGCAGATCGGACCTTCGCCCGTGCCGTACCACCCGTAGCCGCAGCCGTAGCCGTACCCGTCCGGCCGCGGGTGTACCCTGCTCGCGGCGCCCGGCCGCGCGCCGCCAGCGGGGGCACCTCCGCCGCCCGCACCCGGCGACGCTCGCGGCGCGGGCGCCGGACAGAGGGCGAGATGACCAACCGGGCGGGCGCGCAGAGCGACGTCCCCGAGCGCTACACGTTCTCGGCGCGCGGCTCCCCCTGGCGGCTGCACAGCGCCGAGCAGGCGATCGAGCGCTACCTCGAGGACGAGGCCGTGCGCGCCGGCGCGCAGCGCGCCTTCGTGATCTGCTCGAAGTCGATCGCCGGGCGCACGAACACCGTCGAGCGCATCCGCGAGGCGCTCGGCAAGCGCTTCGCCGGCGTCTACGACGGGATCGAGATCGACTCGACGTTCCGCTCGGTGCAGGCTGCGACGCAGGCCGCGCGCGAGGCCGGCGCCGACCTCCTCGTCTCGGTGGGCGGCGGGAGCGTGATCGTCGCGGTGCGCGCGGTCGACATCTTCCTCTGCGAGCAGGGCGACCCCTTCGAGCTGATGACGCAGTACCCGGAGGGGAAGCCGGCGTACAGCCCGCGGCTCCTCGCGCCGAAGCTCCCGATCATCAACGTGGTCACGACGCCCACCGGGGCGATGAACCGCGCGGGCACCGGGCTCAAGAACGATGACCTCGACCAGCGGATGGAGTACTTCGACCCGAAGACGCGCCCGGTCGCGCTCCTCTGGGACTTCGAGGCGCTCATGGCCTCGCCGTACGAGCTCATCCGCTCGACGGCGACCACGACCTTCGCCGGCGCGCTCACGAGCGTGGCGACGACCGAACACAACCCGCTCGTCGAGGGCGACCGCGAGCAGATCTTCCGGCTGGCGAAGCGCGCGTACGAGCGGCTCCCGGAGGCGCCGGACGACGTGGGGCTGCGCGTCGACCTCTGCGCGGCGGCGTTCCTCGGGAACCGCGCCGACGACGACGGGGCGACGCGGCGGCGCGGGAGCTCCGCGTTCTCCGGGAACTACGCGGTCTCGACGGCGCTGCACGTGCGCTACCCCCACGTCTGGCAGGGGGAGTCGACCTCGGTGTTCACGGCGGCGGTGGCGCGGCGTTCGGAGCCGCCGCCGCTCGAGGAGGCGCGTCGCATCGCGGAGGCGCTCGGGGTGTGGCGCGAGGAGATGGACGCGCGCGCGGCGACGCTCGCGGCGGCCGACGGGATCGAGGCGCTCTACCGACGCGTCGGGATGCCGACACGCGTGCGCGATCTGAACGTGCCGCGCGAGGACTTCGCGCTGATCGCCCGCGAGACCGTGAAGAACTTCAACTTCAACCCAGGCTCGCGTTCGGCGGACGACCAGGTGCAGGCGTCGCTCGAGCTGCTCGAAGCCGCCTGGTAGCGCGACCGGCGTCCGTCGCGCCGTCCGGCGCGCGCGGCGGGCGTCAGGCCCGCCGCGGCCCGGTCTCGCCGAGCACCCGATCGCCGTGCGAGCGCACCACCCCCGCCGCGTGCAGCGCCGCGATCTCCTCCGCGTTCATCCCCGCCTCCGCGAGCAGCGCGCGCGTGTCGCGACCGAGCGGCGGAGAGGCGCCCCGCACCGCGGTCGGCGTCTCCGACATCTCGAACAACGGCCCCACCACCCGCTGCGGGCCCGTGACTTCGTGCACCACGTCGACCATGATCCGCTCCGCTCGCACGAGCGGGTCGTCCCCCATCCACTCGGGGAAGTTCACCGGCGCCGCCGGCACGCCGCCGGCCTCGAACGCCGCCATCCACTCCGAGACGGTGCGCTCGCCGATCGTGTCGCTGATCTCGTCGTGCAGCTCGCCGAGCCGGGCCTGGATCGTCGCGGCGGTCGCCGGGTCGACGGGCGCCTCGGTGGGGTCGTTCTCGATCCCGAGCACGCGGCGCGCAGCGGCGCGCGAGAGCGGCGTCAGCGCGCCCAGCATGATCACGCCGTCGCGCGCCTGGTAGGCGCCCGAGTAGAGCCGGAGCGTCATCGTCTGCGTGCGGAAGTTCGTGCGCGTCTCGATCATCTCGCGGTAGGTCCCGCCGCGCGCGCGGATCGCCTCGAGCGCCTCGACCATCGGGTCGCGCATCACCGCGTCCCACACCGGCTCGCGCATCACGTTGGTGTCCTGCACGGCGAGCGCCGAGCGCAGCAGAGACGCGTCGATCAGCTGCCCGCGCCCGCTCTCGCGCCGGTGGTAGAGCGCCGCGCAGATCGCGGCCACGGATCCGAGCCCCGTCGTGTAGTCCGCGATCGCGGTCGCGCCGACCGGCTGCGGGAGCCCCTCGTCGCTCACCTTCCCCGCGTTCGCCATCAGCCCGGAGTAGGCCTGCATCATCGGGTCGGTCGCCGGGCGGTCGTGCGACTCCGCGCTCACGCCGAAGCCGGTCATCCGGCAGTAGACGAGGCGCGGGTTGATCGCAGAGAGCGTCTCGTAGTCGATCCCGAGCCGCGTCGCGACGCCGCCCCGGTAGTTGATCACGACGACGTCGGCGTCGCGCGCGAGGCGCTGGATGAGCGCGCGCCCGCGCTCGTCGTGCAGGTCGACGGCGAGGCTCCGCTTGCCGCGGTTCAGCGACTGGAAGCGCTTGCCCTCGTCGGGCACCACGGTGCCGGTGTTGCGGTAGGGCTCGCCACCGGTGGGCTCGACCTTGATCACCTCGGCGCCGAGGTCGGCGAGCACGACGCCGCAGAAGGGGCCGGCGACGACCTGAGAGAACTCGAGCACGCGGATGCCGGCCAGCGGTCCGCGCCGCGGAGCCTGCGTCATCTGCGCCTCCCGACCGGGCGGGCACATTGAGCCGCGGGGCGCCCGGCTCAGCCCCGCCGCCTCGTGCCGGGAGCATACCGGCCGCGCACCACGGCGGCGCTGCCGACCGCTACCACCACCGCTCGTAGCGGATCCGCCCGCGCTCGACCCCGAGCGTGAGCAGCGCACGCTCGAGGTCGTCGATCATCCCCGGCGGTCCGCAGACGTAGCAGACCGCGTCCCGATCGATCGCGAACGCCCCCAGCCGGTCGCGGTCGATCCGTCCGCGCTCCACGCCCGCGGGCAGCGGCCCCGACCCGCGGCTCACGAGGAAGCGGCATCGCAGCCGGCCCCCGGACGCCTCCGCGAGCGCCGTCAGCTCCTCCCGAAACAGCAGCTCATCGGCCACGCCGGCGCTGTGCAGCAGCGTGATCGCGACCTCTGGTGCGGCTTCGCGGGCGTAGCGGACGATGCTCATGAGCGGGGTGATCCCGATGCCCCCGGCGAGCAGCACGAGCGCCGGCGCCATCCCGGCCTCGAACGTGCACTGCCCCTGGCCGCCGGCGATGAGCACGCGCTCGCCCACCGCCGCACGCTCGTGCAGGTAGCGCGTCGCGGCGTGCTCCCGCGCGCGCTTCACAGCGATCTCGACGCTGCCCTGCACGAGCGGCGACGAGGTCAGCGAGTAGCCGCCGACGAGGAGCTCGCCGTCGCGGTCGACGAGGAGATCGAGCCACTGTCCCGCGCGATAGACGAGCGCCTCCGACGGCACGAGCGTGAATACCCGCACCGTCGGCGTCGCCTCGCGGATGCCGGCGATCGTGGCCGCGACGGGCTCGACGCTCACCAGCGGCTCCGTCCGGGCGCGGCCGGCGCGGGCGCCGCTAGTGGCGCGTGAACTCCGGGCGCACCTCGCGCAGGGTCGGCGCGTTCACGAAGGCCTGCGTGCCGATGTCGTAATCCTTCGAGCTGCGGATGCGGGCGTAGTACAGCCCCTCGAGCTCGAGCGCATCGAGGTACGTCTGCCCCATCGCGCGGTACATGAAGCGCTTCGTCCAGCGCACCACCGTCGGGCCGCACTCGACCATCCGGTGCGCCAGGGCGCGGCACTCCGCCATCAGCTGCTCGGGCGGGACGACGCGGTTCACGATGCCGATGCGCTGGGCGGTCTCGGCGTCGATCTGGTCCCCGGTCAGCGCGAGCTCCATCGCCCAGCCGAACGGCACCGACTGCGGCAGCAGGGTGGACTGCCCGCCGCCGGCCATGTGCCCGAACTTCACCTCCGTGCACGCGAAGCGCGCGTTCGGCGTGCAGATCCGGATGTCGCAGGCGAGCGCGAGCGCGAAGCCGAACCCGAGCGCGTAGCCGTTGATCGCGGCGATCACCGGCTTGTCGATGTCGAGCCCCTGCATCGTGGCCAGCCCGATCGTGCTCACCCCCTCGATGGGAGGCCGCCAGTCCGGATCGTCCACCTGGATCTGGGTGCCGATCTCGCGAAGGTCGCTTCCCGCGCTCCACGCGACGTTGCCGGCGCCCGTGAGGATCGCGACGTCGGCGTCCTCGTCGTACTTGAACGTCATCCAGTGATCGATGAGCTGGCGGCGCGTGTTCTCGGTGAACGAGTTCCGCTTCTCGGGACGGTTGATCGTGATCGTCGCGATCCGCTCGCTCACTTCGTACCGCACCAGGTCGCTCGGCATGGACGTGCCCTCCGCTCACATCGCACTTCGGCGGGGATCGAGGCGCTGGCCGACAGGGTGGTCCGCGCTCGGTGGCGCGGTACCCTGGCGCCGCTCGGCGCGGCGCCACCCTATCACGCGGCGGGAGGATCGGCGGTCGACCATGCACTACCCCGACTACCAGGACCTGGTCGTGGAAGTGCGCGACGGGATCGCGCGCTTCCGCATCAACCGACCCGACCGCCTGAACGCGTTCGGGCCGCGCACGCGGCCCGAGATCTTCGACCTCACCCCCCGGCTGCAGGAGGACGACGACGTGCGGGTCGTCGTGTGTACCGCCGAGGGACGGGGGTTCTGCTCGGGCGCGGACCTGGGCCCGCGGCCGGAGGCGGGCGACGCGCCGCGCCCGTCGCGCGCGGAGCGGACGGCGCGGCTCGGCCAGAACGCGATCTCGACGATGATGCCGGGGATCGACAAGCCGACGATCGCATCGGTGAACGGCGTCGCCGCCGGCGGCGGCATGGCCTGGGCCTGCTCGTTCGACATCCGCATCCTCGGCCCGACGGCGCGCTTCACGACGGTCTTCGTGCGGCGAGCCTTCACCCCCGACAACGGCCTCACCTACCTGCTGCCGCGGCTCGTGGGCGAGGCGCGCGCCTACGAGCTCTTCTTCACCGGGCGCGACGTCCTGGCCGAGGAGGCGGCACGCATCGGCCTCGGCAACGAGCTCGTCGATGACCCCGACACGCGCGCGCTTGAGCTCGCGGCCGAGCTCGCGGCGAACGCGCCGCTCTCGATGCTCTGGGCCAAGCGCGCGATCCAGTACGGGCGAGACCACTCGCTCGCGGAGCTTGTCGAGTACGAGCGCGGCGCCGGCGCGCACACGCGAGACAGCACCGACCGCGTCGAGGGCGTGCGCGCCTTCCTCGAGAAGCGGCCCCCCCGCTTCACCGGCGAGTAGCGGCGGCCGGCGCGAACGCAGCGGAGCCACCCCGGGGGCGGCTCCGCCTCGCATGCGTCGCATGCGCTCGTCCCGGCGGCCTGGGCGTCGAGCCAGACCCCCTCCAACCGCCTTCTGCAGCGTCTCCCAGTCCTTGACGCTCGGGATGTCGTTGAGCTGGATCGCCCCCGACTGCGTGTTCGCGAGCCTCGTCGAGGGGTCGGGGACGATGAAGACGTCGACGCCGTCGAGGTAGGGCCGGTCCTTCACGTGGTACTCGGCGTAGCGATCCCACACGACGCGGTTGCCGCGGTCGTACGTCTTCATCTTGAACGGGCCGGTGCCGTTGATCGCCTTCTTGTGATCGAAGCCGCCCCCGATGTCTATCGCCGAGTAGATCGCCATCCACCCCTGCCCGAGGATCGGCAGCAGGGAGAGCGACGACATCGGCCGGCTCAGCCTGAGCGTCACCGTGTAGTTGTCCGGCGTCTCGATCGACTTGATGGCAGCGAGCTGGTCCTGCCGCGGGCTGACGACGCCCTTCGGCGGGTCCTTCACGCGCTCGAGCGAGACCTTCACGTCCTCCGCGGCGAACGCCTTACCGTCGTGGAACGTCGCGTTCTGGACGAGCGTGAAGATGTACGTGAGGCCGTGTCGGTGATCTCCTGCTTCGACGCGAAGTCCCCGATGATCGCCTGCGGCGTCTCGATCGCGACCTTCGGGTCGACCTGCACGATCTGGTTGTGGCCGAGTGCCAAGTTGTGGTTGACGAGATACGTCGAGTTCGCGTGCAGGTCGAGGTTCGGCGGGTCGCCACCGATCACGTAGCGGAGCCGCCCGCCCCGCCGCGGAGCATCGACCGCCGGGTCAGCCGCGAGTGGCTGAGTCGCCTCCAGTTCCCCCCAGGCATGCGTGCCCCCTTCGATCGAGGTGCCCCGCGCCGCCCCGCGTGGACGGCGCCAACAGCCGGATTGGTACGCCCGCGATGAACACGCGCGCAATCGGCACGTGGGCAGCACGCAGGTGATTGCGCGATCGCGCGCGCACGCGCGGTCGACGTCCGCCGTCGCGTCGTCTCCCGCGTCGCGCCCGTCATCAATATTCCGATAACGAGCGTTGCCGCGTTCAGGGGGTCGGGGTAAACTCCCGGCGGCCGCCGCGGGCGCGCGAACGACCCGCCGGTCCCGGCATGCGAGATGGGGGCCCACGTGGACTTTGCACCGTCGTACACGCCCGAGCAGGAGGCCTTCCGCTCGGAAGTGCGCGCCTGGCTCTCGGAGCACATGCCGAAGACCGGGGGGGACCTCGACTCGGACGAGAACTACCGGAAGTTCCGTCAGCTCGGTCGCGACCTGGGGAAGCGCGGGTGGCTGCGCCCTACCGCGCCGAAGCAGTACGGCGGCGGCGGGCTCGACGTTGCGAGCGCGATCGTGCTCTACGAGGAGATGGACGCCTACGGCCTCCCGATTCCGCCGTACTACGACAGCGGCGGGTGGCTCGGCGGCGCGAGCATCCTCGTCTGGGGTACCGAGGAGCAGAAGCAACGGCTGCTCCCGCCGATCTTCACCGGCGACGTCGTCACCTGGCAGCTCCTCACCGGTCCCGAGGCGGGCTCTGACCTCGCCGGCACGAAGACCGACGCGCGTCGTGACGGCGACGAGTACGTGATCAACGGCGAGAAGATCTACGTGGGCGGCTCGCACGGCGCCGACCAGTTCTGGACGATCACCCGCACCAACCCCGACGGCGACCGCCACAAGAACCTCAGCTGGTTCATGATCCCTGCGAACCTCCCGGGCATCACGGTGCGCCCGATGGAGCTCCTCGGCGACGGCGGCGAGGGGATCGGCGCGGGCGTCAAGAACACCGTCTACTTCGACAACGTGCGCGTCCCCGCCGCGAACCTCGTCGGCGGCGAGAACAACGGCTGGCAGGTCGCGAGCACGCACCTCGAGCTGGAGCACGGGTCGGGCGGGTCGGTCGGCCGCAACCGCTGGTTCACGCGCGCGCTGCGCTGGGCGAACGAGCAGCAGCGCGACGGGCGCCCGCTCATCGAGGATCCCGAGGCGCGCGACCGGCTCGTCGACATCTTCGTGCTCACCGAGATCTCGCGGCTCTTCGGGCTGCGCAACTTCTGGATGAACCGCACTCACCAGCCGATGACCTACGAGGGCCCGCAGTCCTCCTACTTCCGCAAGCTCTCGGGGCTCAAGATCACGGAGGCGCTGCACAGCCTGTTCGGGCCGTACGCCCTCACGCACGACGAGCGCTGGGACTTCTCGGAGGGGACGCTGGACGCCTACCAGCGCAGCGCGATCGTTGCGCTGCACCCGGGCGGCACCGCGGACATCCAGAAGGTGATCATGGCGCGCCGCATCGGCATGGGGCGAGAGGAGCGGGAATCGGCCGGCAAGACCGTCGAGTAGGCGCTGGAACCTAGGGCGCGCGCACGAAGGGATGCCGGGATGGATCTCTCGCTGACCGAGAGCCAGCAGCTGCTGAAGCAGAGCGTCGAGGACTTCATCGAGCGCGAGGCCCCGCGAGACACGCTCGTGGAGCTGCAGCAGACCGAGCGCGGCTTCAACGACACGATCTGGAAGACCGCCGCCGAGACCGGCTGGCTCGGGATGCTGATTCCCGAGCAGTACGGCGGCGGCGGCGCCGAGTTCACGGACGCGGCGGTCGTCTACGAGGCGCTGGGGCACGCGCCCATGCCCGGGCCGATGTTCTCCTCCGGGGTGCTCTCCGCGCAGATCATCCAGCACGTGGGGAGCGAGGAGCAGCGACAGCGTCACCTACCCGCGATCGCCAGCGGCGAGGTGATCTGCACGTTCGCGCTCACCGAGCCCGAATACCGCTGGGGGCTGCACGGCGTCCGCATGCGCCCACGCGAGGACGGCGAGCACTACGTGCTCGACGGGGCGAAGCTCTTCGTCTACGACGCCCACGCGGCCGACTACGTGATCACCGCCGTGCGCACCGGGGACGGCGAGGACGACATCGGCCTGCTGATGGTCGACACCAAGACCCCGGGCATCTCGACGCGGCGGCTCGGCGGCTTCACGAGCTCCGAGTCCGAGGTGATCTTTCAGAACGCGCGCGTCCCGAAGTCCGCGCTGCTCGGCCGGCCCGGCGGGGTGCGCAACGCGCTCGACCGTGCTCTGATGAACGCCACGCCACTGCTGTGCGCCTACCAGGTCGGCGGCGCGCAGGCGGTGTTCGACCTCTCGGTGAAGTACAGCCGGGAGCGCGTGCAGTTCGGCCGTCCGATCGGGCGTTTCCAGTTCGTGCAGAACCACATCGTGCAGCTCGTGAACCACCTCGACGCGGCGCGCTGGACGACGTACGAGGCGCTCTGGAAGCTCGACAGCGGGCGCGAGGCGACGGTGTCGGTGCACCTGGCGAAGGCGGTGACGAGCGAGGGCTACCGCGAGGCGTGCGACTACGCGCACGAGGTGCACGCGGGGACCGGCGTCATGCGCGAGTACGGGCTCACGCTGTTCACGCGGCTCTCTCGATCGCTCTACCACGCGCTGGGCGAGCCCCGGTACCACCGCAAGCGGCTCGCCGACCTCGTGGCGACGATCGCGGTCGACTGAGCCCGCGCCGCGCTGCGCTGCGATCGGGCACGCGCGGCGCGAGGGGCGGTGGTCGGGGCGAGCCGACTCGGGGCACGGGCAGCGGCGGGCGCGCCGCCGAACAGGCGGCGCGCCCCGCGTGCGGGCGCAGGGGGAGGCGATGGCGAACGGGCCGCTCGAGGGTGTGCGGGTCCTGGAGTTCTCGCAGATCGTCGCGGCGCCATTCTGCGGCTGCATCCTCGCGGATGCCGGGGCGGACGTCGTCAAGGTCGAGCCCCTGCGCGGCGACCCGCATCGCAACGCCGGCGCGGTGATCCCGGGCTTCGGCAAGCGCTTCCAGTCACTCAACCGCGGCAAGCGCAGCCTGGCCATCGACCTCCAGCGCCCCGAGGGTCGTGAGGTCATCTACCGGCTGCTCCCGGAATTCGACGTCGTCCTGATCAACTTCCGTGCAGGCGTGCCGAAGCGCCTCGGCGTCGACTACGAGACGTTCCGTGCGATCAATCCTCGCATCGTGTACTGCGAGATCACGGGCTTCGGCACCAGCGGACCGCTCGCCAAGCGCGCGGGCACGGACATCGTCGGCGTGGCCTACTCCGGGCTGATGGTCGGCGAGGCGAAGGTCGACGAGACCGGGGGGCCGATGGGCATCACCGCCGCATCGATCGCGGACTACTGCGCGGGGTTCTCGGCGGCGGCCTCGATCAATGCCGCGCTGCTCTACCGCGAACGCCACGGGAGGGGTCAGAAGATCGAGACCTCGCTGCTGCGCGCGGCGCTCGCGATCCAGGACACGGTGGTGATGCGCGAGCCCGTGCACGACGCCGTGACGCGCGACCGCATGGTCGAGGAGATCCGAGAGGTGCGCGAGCGCCGGGGCTCCTACCAGGAGCTGCTGGACACCCGCATGCGCGCCCGCATGCTGCGCGCGGCCTTCCGCGGCTACTACGGCGGCTACCAGACCGCTGACGGATCGTTCCTCGTGCTCGGCGCACTGACCCCGACGACGCGAAACGCCGCGCGCCGTGTCCTCGGGATCACCGACGACAACAGCGACGATCCCGACTTCGACGCGAACGATCCCGCGAACATCGAGGCGGCCGAGCGGCGCCGCGAGCGGATCGCAGCAGTCGTCCGCACGCGGCCGCTGGACGAGTGGGTGGAGACGTTCGAGGGCGCGGGTGTGCCGTGCGCGCCGGTGAACGTGCCCGAGGAGATGTCCGATGACCCGCAGGTCGTCGCCCTCGGGATCATGCAGGAGCTCGTGCACCCGCTGACGGGGCCACAGCGCGTGGTCGGGCCGGTGGCGACGATGTCGGAGACGCCGCTGCGCGTGCGGCGACCGGCGCCGATCCTCGGGGCCGACTCGCTCGACGTGCTCGGCGAGCACGGGTTCGCGCGCGACGAGATCGACGCGCTGCTCGGCGGCGGGGTGGTCGGCATCCCGAACGGCTGACCGCGGCGAGCTCCTCCGCCTCCACCTCCCCCGCTCGCAGGGGCACGCGCGGTCGAGGATCGGCTCCGCGCCCGCGGGGCGACGAGGGAGGGGGGATCGCATGTTCGAAGGCGTGGATCACGTGGTGATCGCGGTCAACGACCTCGAGCGGGGGATCGCGCAGTACGAGCAGATCTTCGGGCTGCCGGCGTCGGAGCGCGGCGAGCCGCCCGGGGAGACGTACGTCAACGCGATGTTCCGCTTCCCGGAAACGATGGTGGAGTTGATCTCACCGAAGGGGCCCGAGGGCCCGGTGGCGAAGCGGCTCGAAGCCCGCGGCGAGGGCGTCTACCTGGTGGCGATGCGCGTCGACGACCTGGAGGGCGAGATCCGGAGGCTGCGCGACGGCGGGGTACGCCTGATCGGCGACCCCGGGCCCGGCAAGCCGGCGACGGGGATGGTGTTCATCCACCCCGGCTCGGCGGGCGGGGTGCTCGTCCAGCTCATCCGCAGATAGCGCGTCCGGAGCGGAACAAGGCGAGCGGCGGGCCCGGGCCCGCCGCTCCGCCTGCGTGAGCCGGGGTCGTCGCGTCGCGCTAGTTCGCACCCCGCAGCCGCGGGTCGAACACGTCGCGCATCGCGTCGCCGAAGAGGTTGAACGCGAACACCGCGACGCTGATCGCGATGCCCGGAAAGATCGCCAGCCACGGCGCGACGCGCACGTACTGCTGTGCGGCCCCGCTGAGCATGCTGCCCCACGAGGGCTCCGGCGGCGGCGTGCCCAACCCGAGGAAGCTGAGCGCCGCCTCGGCAACGATCGCCGAGCCGAATCCCGCGGTCGCCAGGATCACGACCGGCGCGAAGACGTTCGGGAGGACGTGGCCGAACACGATCCACCGCGGCGAGCAGCCGACGCACGTCGCGGCCTCCAGATACGGCATCCCATGATCCCCAGCGTCGACGAACGAACGACGCGGGCGACGCGCGGGATGCTCACGATCCCGACCGCAATGATCACCTTGGTGATGCCGGGGCCGAGCACGGCGACGATCGCGAGCGGGAGCACGATCGTCGGGAACGCGAAGAGCGCGTCGACGACGCGCTGGATCACGTAGTCGACCCAGCGGCCGGCGAACGCGCTGATGATCCCGGTCGGCGTGCCCACGCCGATGCTGATCCCCACGGAGAGCAGACCGACCCAGAGCGAGATACGCGACCCGTGGATGATGCGGCTGAACACGTCACGCCCGAGGTTGTCCGTGCCGAACCAGTTGGCCCCGGAGGGGGGCTGCAGGAGCGACTTCGAGTTGATCGTGTAGGGATCGTGCGTCGCGATGAACGGCGCGAGCACTGCGACGATTGCGAGCAGGATGAGCGCAAGGGCCGCCACCGCGCCGAGCGGGTTCCGGCGGCTGAACCGCACGATCCGCCCCCACAGCGTCAGCCGCGGGATGGCGTGAATGGGAAGCTGCAGTCCGGTGGTACCACCGGTGGTAGCAATCTGGCGTCCCCCTGCCTCGGCGCGCCAGGCGCCGGCCGGCGACTTTGGATTCCTGCCCGGCGGCGCTATCCGAGCCGGATGCGCGGGTCGAGGCGCGTGTAGATGAGATCGACGGCCAGTTCGCGAACGCGAAGATCACGCCCGACTCCTTCACGCCCTTCGAGCGGGCGGTGTGGATGCAGTCCTCGCGCAGCACCTCGAGCAGACTCGAGCGCGTCATGCGGCTGACGAGCGCCGCCTGGATGTAGCCGAGCGCGAGCGCCGCCCAGATCAGCTGCTGGAAGTTCACCCAGGGGTTCTCGGTGATGCCGACGTAGCCGAGCGGCGGCGTCCAGTTGAAGTAGGTCACGAGCCCCAGGATGCTCAGCACCCCGACCCAGAAGATCGGGATCGAGAGCCCGATGATCGCGAAGACGCGGGAGGCGTAGTCCATCCACGTCCCGCGCTTCACGGCCGCGATCACACCTGTCGGGATCGCGATGATCAGCGAGAAGAGCGTCGCCATCACGCCAAGCTCAATCGTGAGCGGCATGCGGCGGAAGAGCTCCTTGAAGACGGGCTCGCCGCTCCAGAGGGAGTCGCCGACGTCCAGCGTCACGAGGCCGGCCATCCAGGCGGCCGCTGCGAGACGTATTTCATTCTCGAGCCTCCCCCCGGATGGGGTGCCCCGCCCGACCCGGCAGCCGAGGATCACGTTCATCGCGAATCGGACCCCGGCGCGTCGAGGCGACCCCTCAGGTTCGCGCTGGCCCCGCGATTACATGCGAGGGTAGGATGCTGCGGCTCGGCGGCCGGGCTCGCGGTTCCTCCGGGCTGGGATGGGGGCATTCGTGACCGACCGAGCGGTCCCGCTCGAGGGCGTGAAGGTGCTCGAGCTCGCGGAGGGGGTGGCCGGGCCCTTCGCGGGCAAGATGATGGGGGCGATGGGGGCCGACGTCATCAAGGTCGAGCCGCCCGGTCGCGGCGACGCCGCCCGCGCCTTCCCACCGTTCCTCGACGACGCGCCGCACCCGGAGACCAGCGGCCTCTTCCTCTACTTGAACACGAACAAGCGCGGCGTCACCCTCGACCTCGCCCACCCGAGCGGGCGGGAGCTCGCCCGGCGCCTCGTCGGCTGGGCCGACGTCATCGTCGAGAGCTCCGCGCCGGGGCGGCTCGCGGAGTGGGGCCTCGGCTACGAAGCGATCGCCCCGCTCAACCCCGGCGCGATCCTGGTGTCGGTCACGCCGTTCGGACAGGACGGCCCGTACCGCGACTACCAGTCGAGCGACCTCGTCGCGCTCGCGCTCGGCGGATTGCTGTACATCACCGGCGACCCGGATCGCGAGCCGCTCAAGCTCGGCGGGCAACCCTCGGAGTACTTCGCCGGCCTCGCCGCGTTCTCCGCCGCGATGGTCGCGCTGCATCACCGCGACGCGGGCGGGGAGGGACAGCACGTCGACGTCTCGGTGCTCGAGGGGATCGCGACCGCGCAGATGTACGCGGGGCTGAACTACGCGTACCTGCACGAGAACCGCCGCCGGCAGAACGCGTTCGCGCCGATGTTTCGCGCGAAGGACGGGCACGTCGGCGTGATGTACCGCCAGCCGAACTGGCCGACCTTCTGCGAGATGATCGGTCACCCCGAGCTCGTGCGCGACGAACGGTTCCGCGACGTCGCCGCGCGGCGCGACCACGCCGGTGAGCTCAACGCGATCGTCGCCGAGTGGATGGCGTCGCAGCCGAAGGAGGAGCTCTACCACCGCGCGCAGGCCGCGCGCATGCCGTTCGGCTACATCTGCGACGCTCGCGACCTCATCGAGTCACCGCAGTACGGCGCGCGGGGGTACTTCCAGGAGATCGACCATCCGCTGGCGGGCCGCCACCTGTACCCGGGGATGCCGATCCACTGGGGCCACGAGCGCTGGGAGCTGCACGGCGCGCCGCTGCTCGGCGCGCACAACGCGGAGGTGTACGGCGGTCTCGGCGTCTCGGGCGAGGAGCTCGCCGTGCTCCGAGCGTGCGGCGCCATCTAGCCGGGGCGGGCGCGGCGGGAGGGAGAGCCGTATGACGCCGAGGGCGCTCGCGGGGCTGCGCGTGCTGGACGGGACCCAGGTCTGGGCGGGTCCGACCTGCACCAAGCTGCTCGGGGACATGGGAGCGGAGGTGATCAAGGTCGAATCCGCGCGCCGCCTCGATGTCGCGCGCGGCGAGGTGAACCCGCGCTCGGGCGCCGGAATCTACCCCGACGGCGATCCGCAGGAACGCCCCTGGAACCGCGCCGGACTCTACAACGACCGCAACCGGAACAAGCGCAACATCTGCCTCGACCTCACGCACCCGCGCGGGGTCGACGCGTTCAAGCGGCTCGCCGCGAAGAGCGACGTCGTCACCGAGAGCTTCCGCAGCGGAGTGATGGAGCGCTTCGGGCTCGGCTACGACGACCTCCGCCAGGTCCGCGACGACATCATCATGGTGAGCCTCTCGAGCCAGGGCGCGACGGGGCCGGAGCGGGCGTACGGCTCGTTCGGCGCGACGCTCGAGCAGACCGCGGGGATCGCGTCGATGACCGGCTACCGCGGCGGCGACCCGACGACCTCGGGGACGTTCTTCCCGGACCCGGTGGTCGCGGTCTTCTCCGTGGGATGCATCCTCGCCGCGGTGCGTCAGCGCGACCGCACGGGTCGCGGCACGTACCTCGACCTCTCGCAGCGCGAGGTCACGACCTCGATCGTCGGCGAGATGGTGATGGACTACACGATGAACGGCCGGCGGTGGGAGCCGATCGGCAACCGCCACCGCGTCTTCGCGCCGCAGGGCGTGTACCCGTGCGCGGGCGACGACATGTGGATCGCGATCACGGTGCGGTCGGACGCGGAGTGGGCGGCGCTCGCGCGCGTGATGGGGCGGCCCGAGCTGGCGGAGGACCCGCGGCTCGCGGGCGTGCTCGGCCGGCGCGCGGAGCACGACCGGCTCGACGCGACGATCGCGGAGTGGACCTGCCAGCGCGACGCCTACGCGACGATGCGCGAGCTGCAGGCCGCGGGGGTCGCGGCGGGGGTGGCCACGCAGGGTCACCAGCTCTTCGAGGATCCGCAGCTCGTCGCGCGCGGCTTCTGGGAGGAGGTCGACCACCCGGAGGCCGGGCGGCACCCGTACCTCTCGCGGCCGTTCAAGCTCTCGAAGACGCCCGGCGGGACGTACTCCTACGCGCCGCTGCTCGGCGAGCACACGGAGGTGGTGCTGCGCGAGGTGGCGGGGATGAGCGACGAGGAGATCCGCGAGCTCACCGAGCTCGGCGTCACTTCGAACGACCCGACGGCGTTCGCCCCGGTGGAGGACTAAGGTCGCGCGGATGCGTCGGAGGGTGGGCGCGGAGCGTGACGGTGCGCCCGCGTCCGCGGCCGCCCGCGCTCCGCGAGCAACCCCGCGACTCGCGTGGCGGCGGGCTCGCGCACGCCGCTCGCCCCAGAGCGCGCGACGGCGGCGCACCCGGCGCCGAGCGAGTCGCGCCCGGACCGGTCGGCCGCGACGCGCGCGGGACCGCGTCAGTAGCCCCGGAAGCTCGCCTGTCGCTTCTCGATGAAGGCGCGTACGCCCTCCTTGTGGTCGTACGTCTCGCGCGTCAATCCCTGCGCGCGCGACGCGAGCGGGAGGTGCTGCGAGAGGTCCTGCTGGTACCCCTGGTGGATCAGCTGCTTCACGATGCCCATCGCAAAGACGGGCCCCTTCGCAAGCTTCGTCGCCAGCTCGAGCGTCTTCTCCATCAGCTGATCGTCCGGCGCGAGCCAGTTCGCGAGGCCGATGCGGTACGCCTCCGCGCCGGTGACGGGGTCGCCGGAGTACTGCATCCAGAGCGCGTTCGACATCCCCACGAGCTTCGGCAGCTGCCAGGCGCTGCCGTCGGCAGGCACGAGCCCGTTGCGGATGAAGGCCTCGTTGAAGCGCGCCGACTCCGCCGCGACGCGGAAGTCGCAGCTGAGCGCGATGCCGCAGCCGAGGCCGTACGCGTGGCCGTTCACCGCCGCGAACGACGGCTTCTGCAGGTTGTGCAGTTTCGTCACGATCGGCGGGCCGGAGCTGAACCGAAGCGTCTCACGCGATGCGTAGATCGGGTCGAGCCGCTCCCACGGAGAGGGGCCGCCCTCATCGCCCCCGTCGGCCTGCGCCTTCTCCGCCTCGCGCTCCTCGATGCCGCGCGCGAAGCCGCGTACGTTGGCGCCCGACGAGAACGCGCGGCCCGCGCCCGTGATCACGAGCGAGCGCAGCGCGCGGTCGTGCTCGAAGCGGTCGATCTCCGAGAGCAACTCCGTCATGAGCGGCTCGCCGAGCGCGTTGAGCGTCGACGGGTCGTCCATCGTCAGGATCAGCACTCCGTCGGCGGTGGTCTCGGACTTGATCTTCTCGAACGCCATCCCGGGGTCGCTCCTTCCGCGAGCGGCGGCCGAGCTGCCCGGGCGGCCGCGGGGGAGATCGCGGCGACGGCCGGGGTGCGCTCGGCAGCCCCGTCAGTGCGCGCGCTAGGTACCACACACGGCATAGCACAGCAAGGAGCGGCGGGACGCGCGCGGCGAGCCGTGGAGGGCAGCGCGCGGCGCGCGTATCGTGGGTCGTGGCCCGCCGTCGGCGCGGGCGATCGCGCCGAGCGACGGGAGCCGCGGGCCGATGAACCGCGTCGTGGGCAGCACGTTCGCCGCGTTGCGCGTGCGCAGCTTCGCGATCCTCTTCTGGGGATCGTTCTTCTCGTTCACGGCGTTCTTCATGTCGACGGTCGTGCAGTCGATCGTCGCATTCCAGCTCACCGGCCGGAACGGCGCGGTCGGCGTGGTGCTGCTCGGTCAGGGGCTCGCGATGGCGCTGCTCGGCCCGCTCGGGGGCGCGGTGGCCGACCGCGTGCCGAAGAAGCTCGTCAGCGTGGTCACGCAGCTCGTGATCGCGTGCGTCTTCCTCGCGATCGGGATGCTCGTCGCGGCCGGCGCGGTCACGATCGCGTTCCTCGCGCTCGGGTCGTTCGTCGTGGGCACGATGTTCGCGTTCATGGGCCCGGCGCGGCAGGCCTGGGTCGTGGAGCTCGTCGGGCCCGAGCTGCGCGCGAACGCCGTCGCGCTCACGCAGGTCATGCTGAACGCCTCGCGCGTCATCGCGCCGGCGTTCGCCGGCCTGCTCGTCGCGATCGCGGTCGTCGGGGCGGCGGGCGCGTACTTCGTCATGGCGTCGTTCTACGTGGTGGTGGTGCTCTCGTTCCTGTTGCTGCCGCGTTCGCGGAGGCCCGAGGCGAGCGGGCGCTCGGTGATGGGCGACCTCGTCGCGGGGTTCCGCTACGTCGGGGGCGAGCCGCGGCTGCGCGCGATGATGTTGCTGTTCTTCCTCATGATCATGCTCGGGCTCTCGGCGTACGCCGCGGTGCTGCCCGGGCTCGTCGAGAACCAGCTCGGGCGCAGCGTCGAAGCGTATGGCACGCTGCAGGCGGTGAACGCCGCCGGCGGGCTCGTGGCGAGCCTGTTCGTCGCGCCGCTGGCCGGGACGCGCCGCGCCTTCCCCGCCTACGCGCTGATGGCAGCGATCACCGGGATCTCGATCGTGCTCACCGGGCTCGCGCCGACCTATCTGATCGCGTTCGTGCCGATCCTGATGAACGGGGTCGCGTTCGGCGCGTTCCAGACGCTCAACAGCGCAGTGATCGTTCTCGAGAGCGACCCCGCCTACTACGGGCGCGTGACCTCGCTCACGAGCCTGGCGTTCGCAGGCTTCATGCTCGCGGGCTTCCCGGTCGGGCTGCTCGCGGACGCGCTCGGCGAGCGCGTGGCGCTCGTGATCCTCGGGTTGCTCACGACGGCGGCGGTGATCGTGATGACCCCGATCATCGCGCGTGCCTCGCGCGCGGCGCGCCACGCGGAGCCCGCGTGCGGTCGCGGTGCCGCGCGCGAGCGCGTCACGCCCTCGCGCTAGGCGCTGGCATGCCCCCGACCCCCTCGGCCGCCGCGCGCGAGGGCCGCCGCGCGAGCGAGATCAGGAGCACGGCCACCAGCGAGAACGCCGCCACCGCCAGGAACGCGCCGTCGTAGTTCCCCACCTGGTCGAAGTAGAGGGAGGCGAGCAGCGGCGCGCTCGCGCTCAGCAGCAGCGCAAACGGCATCCCCGCGCTGCGCACCGCCCCGAGGTAGCGACGCCCGAAGAACGTCGCCCAGACCACCTCCTGCAGCGGGATGAAGCCACCCCACCCGGTGCCGAGCAGGAAGAACGCGACGTAGACGAGCGGGTCGATGCGCGCGCGCACGCTCACCACGATCAGCGCCATCGCTGCCGCGGTGAGCACGAAGCCGACGTTCGAGAGTCGTTGCGCGTCCGCGCGGTCGATGAAGTACCCCCAAACCGGCTTCGTCACCATCGCCGGCACCGAGGCGACCGTGATCATGAGCGCCGCCACGGCGCGCGAGTAGCCAGCGTCGGTCATGAACGGGATCGTCTGCACGAGCATCATCCCGATCGAGAGTCCGCCGAGGCCGAACGCGAACACAACGAGGTAGAACGACGAGGTGCGCATCGCCTGGCGACGCGTCATCGACGAGGCGAGGTCGGCCGCCGCGCGTTGCCCGCCCCCCGCGGCGATCTCCTCCGCGGACTTGCCGTCGGGCTGGAGGCCGTAGTCCTCGGGCGCGCGGCGCATCGCGAACGAGAGCGGGACGATGATCGCGGCGGCGCCGAGCGCGAGCAGGCGCCACGCGGCGCGCCAGCCGACCTCGTCGATCAGTACCGTGGCGAACGGGGTGAGCGCGACCCCCGCGAACGAGACGCCCATCGAGGCGAAGCCGGCGGCGCGCCCGCGCTTCTCGACGAACCACTTCGCGAGCGTCACGTTGACGACGAGGTTGCCCATCATCGCGGCGCCGGCCGTGAGCGCGAGGCCGTTGAGCAGCCACCATTGCCAGAGCTCGGTGACGTACGAGCACGCGACCATCGACGCGACGAGGATCGCGACGCCCACCCGCATCAGCCGGCGCCCGCCGTGGCGGTCGACGTAGGCGCCGATCATGAGCCCCGCGAAGGCGAAGACGAACTGGCCGAGGGTGCGCGCGAGCGTGTACTCGGAGCGCGTCCAGCCGAGGTCGTCGGTCATCGGCTTGAAGAACGGCCCGAAGACGTAGTTCTGGGCGCCGACGGAGACGAACTGCGCGATGAAGGCGACCACGACGAGCCAGTAGCCGTAGTAGATGCGGGGGCGCCGGGCCGCGGCGAGGGCGGGGGCGTCCGGCGCAGCGGCGAGCCTCTCCGTCGGCTGGCGGGCCACGCGCCGTCCTCTCGCCCTGCCGCCTGGGGTGCGGCGGGCCGCTGGATCCTACCGCGCGCCCCGTGCAACGTCCCATGCCCGGGACGGGCGGGTCATTACCAAACCTCTACTCAACCCCAACGCTGGACCGCCTTGTGACGCACGGCCCGCGGGCGGAGACTCGCGAGGCGTCGCCAGGGCCGGCTCAGGACGCGGGGGCGGAGTACCGGCGTCACCGGTGCCAGGCCCGCGCGGTCCTCGCGGCGAGTGCTCTTCGCCCGCCAGGGGGAGCAGATCGCGCGGGAGCAGGCCTTCCTCGCCGACTCGTCCCACGTGCTGCGCACGCCGCTCGCGGTGCTGCGCGGCAACATCGACCTGCTCGAGGGCGCGGGGAGCGAGGGGGAGCGCCGCGAGGCGCCGCTGCACGCGCGCTCCGCGCTGGAGACCATGTCGCGCACGGTCGGCGGTCTGCTGCTGCTGGCGCGCGACGAGGCGAGCGCGGAGGCCTGGGAGATCGTCGACCTCTCGCGCCTCGCGTCCGCACTCGTGGAGGGGGCGCGGACGGCCTCGCCCGCGCTCGCGCTGAGCGCCGAGGTGGCGCCCGGGCTTGAGGTGAGCAACGACCCGCACCAGCTGCAGGAGCTCGTCGGCGCGCTGCTGGAGAACGCGACCCGCTACACGCTCCCCGGGGGCAGCGTCGTCATGCGGGTGGCGCCGGGCGAGGGGCACACGGCGGTCGTCGAGATCGAGGACACCGGGTCGGACTCTCCGCGGAGGAGGCGCGGCGGGCCACCGAGCGCCTCTTCCGCGGCTACCGCGCGCGGCGGCTCTCCCCGGGCGGCACCGAGTTGAGGCTGTCGATCGCCGTGCGCATCGCGCAGATGCACGGCGGCCGCCTCGCCCTGGCCCCGCGCGCGGAGGGCGGGGCGCTCGCGCGCCTCGTCCTACCGCTACTTGGCGACGATCCTCAGGATCCCTGACCGGCGTCTTGCGATGGCCTTGCGGGTCCCGTGCCGTCGTCATCACGATCATGAAGTCGGGCTGTTCGAAGGGACCGGTCGATGACGACGACGGGAACCGACTGGGCGCAGCTCGCCACGCTCGAGCGAGCCACGCGCGAGCGGATGATTCACGAGCAGCTCACCTCCGTGCTGGCGCTCGATGAGGGGGCGCGCCTCAGCGCGGTGCGCGAGATGATCCAGGCGGAGTACGTCCTCCCGGACCCGGAGCTCATGCCGTTCACGGCGAGCCGGCTGCGGGCCTGGACGCAGATCGCGAAGCACGATCTCGAGCGCGCGCGGCTGCTCGCGAAAGCCTACGACGCGGTGTTCGACGGTCTCCCCGCGGAGCTGGCGATGCGCCGCGCGCGCGTCGTGCAGACGGTTGCCCGCGAGGAGTTGCAGCCGGAGGAGGTCGATCTCCTCTTCGAGCTCATCCCGTGGCTGGTGCGGCACGTGCCGGGGCGGACGGCGAGCCAGTTCGCCGGCCGCGACGGAAGGTCGCGGGCCGCGGCGCGCGCGCAGTCCACGCCCGCCGCGAAGGCGTGGTGGAAGTTCTGGCAGAAGGGCGCCACCGCAGGCTCGACGGCTGCGCCCGGGCTGCCCGGCCGGACGAGCGATGCCAGGGGGGCCGGCTCGAGGGGTGCGCCGCGCACGGGGCGCCGGCGCACCCTCGAGACGGGCGGCGGTCTCACCCGCCGCTCGGTCTGGACGGTGCGGTCAGTCGCCGACGACGCCGGCGCCCGCCATCGCGGTCCGCGGTCGGAACTCCCCGTGCCTGAGCACGTGGCGCAGCTCCGAGAGCGAGAGCGCCGCGATCCCGAAGAAGACGAGCCAGGCGATCCCGGGCACGATCAGCAGCGGCCGCACGCCGATGACGTCCGCGAGCCAGCCGAAGCCGAAGTTCATCATCGCCATGTGCCCGGCGGCGAGCATCATGTAGATGGCGGTCACGCGGCCGCGCATCGAGTCCGGCACGATCGTCAGCACGAGGGTCAACGAGATCGCCATGTAGGTGGCCTGCGTGCCGCCCGCCAGCGCCGCCCCCAGCACGGCGAGCGCGGGCGTCTCCACGAGCCCGAGCACAAGCATCGCGAGCCCGCTGCCGGCCCCGGTGAGCGCGAGCGCGCGGCCCTGCAGCGCGTGGCCGCGCACCATCGAGATCGCGAGCGTGCCGGTGATCGCGCCCGCGCCGACGCCCATCACGATGGCGCTGTACGTGCTGCTGCCCCCGCCGAGGTCCGTCGCCAGGCGCGGCATCATCGAGTCGAACGCCATCGTGAACCCGCAGTGGATCGCGACGCAGCCGAGGATGACCACCAGGCGCCGGTCGGCGAAGGCGTAGGCGAAGCCGTCGCGGACGTCGCGCGCGATGACGCGCACCGCCACGCGCGCCGCACTGCCCTCCGCGGTCGCCTCGGCGGCGCGCTCCGTCGGCCGGTAGCGCAGCCGCGTGAGCTGGCGGAGCGCGAACGTGAGCCCGATCGCGGCGAAGAGGAAGACGAAGCCGGCCCCGAGCGTCTCGAGCAGGATGCCGCCGAGCAGCGGACCGGCGAAGCGCGAGCCGTGGCGCGTCACGCCGCTCAACGAGACCGCGTTCAGCAGCTGCTCGCGGGGGACGACGCTCGGGATCAGCGCCTGCAGCGCCGGCTGCGACCCGGAGACCGCGATGCCGTCGACGGCGGCGAGCACCACCACGTGCCAGACCTCGACGCCGCCGCCGAGCGTGAGCGCCGCGAGCGTCGCGGCGGAGAGCGCGAGCAGCGCGACGCCGACCATCGCCTGGCGGCGGCGGTCGAGCCGATCCGCGAGCGCGCCGGCGACGGGGCTCACGAAGATGAACTGCGCCATCGCCGCGAACGTGACGATCCCGACGGCGAAGGAGGAGTTCGTCAGCTCGAAGACGAGCCAGCCCCGCGCCAGCATGAGCGCCCAGCGCGAGGCCGCCGTGAAGAAGTCGTTGAAGAAGAGCCGGCGGAAGTCCGGCGATGCGAAGGCCGGCATCCGCCCGAGCAGTGGTCCGGAGAGCGCTCGCATCGCTGGAGTATAGGTCGCGCCCCGATCGGCGCGGCTCCCGCCACATCCGCCAGACGGGGCGGCCCGCCGCGGGAAGGCGCACCACGGGATGGCGAGGCGCGGCGGCTGCTCCGCGACCTGCGGGGGCCGGCGCGTCGCTGGACGCCGCGCCCGGCTGCGTCAGGAATTTGACTCGCGCGCGAGCGTTATAGTGAGCCGGCTCATCGAGGGCGTGTGCCGCGCGGCCGGGCACATCAGGGCGGGCCGGATCGCCTTCGCGACCGGTACGAAGGAGTGGACGATGGACTGGAGCGACTCACCCGAGCAGGCGGCCTTCCGGCAGGAGGTCCGCGCGCTGCTCGAGACGAAGCTGCCCGAGCGCTACAAGCGCGGCGAGGGCCCGGGCGAGCGCACCTGGGAGTTCGACCGGAAGTCCGACGACCCGAAGGCGCGCGAGGCCGCGAACGCCTGGCTCGCCGCGCTCGCCGAGCGGCGGTGGGTCGCCCCGCAGTGGCCCGCGGAGTACGGCGGAGGCGGGCTCTCCTCGATGGAGCAGTTCATCCTCAACCAGGAGCTCGCGCGCGCCGGCGCGCCCGGCGTCGGCGGCTCGGGCATAGGGCTGCTCGGCCCCACGCTGATCGTGCACGGCACCGAGGAGCAGAAGGCGAGGTACCTCCCGGCGATCCTCAACGGCGAGACCGCGTGGGCGCAGGGCTACTCGGAGCCGTCCGCCGGCTCCGACCTTGCCTCGCTGCAGACGCGCGCCGTGCGCGACGGCGACGAGTTCGTGATCAACGGGCAGAAGATCTGGACCTCGGGCGCGCACACCGCCGACGCCATCTTTCTGCTCGCGCGCACCGACCCGAGCGCGCCGAAGCACCGCGGCATCTCGTTCCTGCTCGTCGACGACATCAAGACTCCCGGGCTCAGCGTGCGTCCGCTGATCGACATGGGAGACCACCACTACTTCAACGAAACCTTCTTCGAGGACGTGCGCATCCCCGCGCGCAACCTCGTCGGCGAGGAGAACCGCGGCTGGTACGTCGGCATGACGCTGCTGGACTTCGAGCGCTCGAACATCGGCGGCGCGGTCGGCTCGCGGCGGATGATCGCGGGGCTGATCGACGACCTCGGCGACGCCGCCGCGGGTGCGACCGCGACGCACGCCGTGCGCGCGGAGATCGCGGACCGCTACATCGAGACCGAGGTGATGTTCCAGTTCTCGTTCCGCATCATCTCGATGCAGAACCGCGGGCTCGTGCCGAACTACGAGGCCTCGATGTCGAAGCTCTTCAACTCGGAGATCTCACAGCGCCTCTCGCTCACCGGGACGCGGGCGTTCGGGCTGCACGCGAACCGCTGGGGCGACGGCTCCGCGGCCTCGCGCTACTCGGACGCCTACGTGCGCGCCGTGCCGGCGACGATCCGCGGCGGGACCTCGGAGGTGCAGCGCAACGTGATCGCGACGCGTGGCCTCGGGCTGCCGCGCGGATAGCGCCGCCGATGTCCACAGCCGCGCCGCAGCCGCCGCGCGATCTCGATCGCCAAGTCGCGGCGCTGGCTCGCCGCGGGCGCGTGGTGGTACATCCTGTTCCCCACGACGATGCTGTCGCTGATCCTGATCTCGCTGAACTTCCTCGCGGACGCCGTCCTCGAGGCGACGAACCCGTACAGCAGGAACCGCTAGCTCCCGGCGCGGCCGGTGGTGTGCGCGGACTGCGCCTCCACCCAGGCCGCGAGCTCGATGCGGGAGCGCAGCCCGAGCTTGCGCAGCAGGTTGTGCATGTGGGTGGTGGCGGTCCGCCGGCTCACCCAGAGCCGGTCCGCGATCTCGGCGTCGGAGAGCCCGCGTGCGGCGAGCTCGGCGACCTGCCGCTCGCGCGGGGTGAGCGCGAGCGCGCGCGACCCGGGCGACGAGGCCGGTGAGGGCGACTGGGGCGACGGGAGCGACGCCGCGCCGTCGCGCCGCGGGGGCCGGCGGCCCATCGCGCGCAGCGCCGACCGCACGCGCTCGAGCTGCGGCCCGGCGCCCATCGAGGCGAGCGCGTCGTGGGCGTGATTCCAGCGTCGCACCGCCGCGGTCGCGCGCCCGGCGCGCTGGAGCGCGAGCGCTTCGTGCTGCGCGACGAGCGCGGCGCGGTACGAGAAGCCGAGCCGGGCGAGCGCGCGCCGCGCCGCGCGCAGCCGCACCGCCGCGACGCTCGGGTCGCCCCCGGCGAGCGCCGCGAGCCCGTC
>Ga0194131_10001143_pt1 | contig 45741 bp, 37 predicted proteins | sample TA2KigO120mmetaG_FD_148631 | JGI IMG/M metagenome (GOLD analysis project Ga0194131, IMG submission 148631) | Freshwater microbial communities from Lake Tanganyika, Tanzania - TA2015053 Kigoma Offshore 120m | ecosystem: Environmental > Aquatic > Freshwater > Lake | place: Tanzania: Lake...
GTCAGCATCACGGCCAAACTCGGAGAGGTAACCGCGTTCCTCGTAGAGGTCAAGCAAGCTGGGCTTTTCGGCGTCCGTAATCTGGACGAAGAAGAACACCGCCGCGCGATCGCAGCGATCGCACCTTCCATATTGTTTCCTTATGCACGGGCAACCATCGCTAATCTGGTTTCACAGGGTGGCTTCCCGCAGCTTCTACTGCCCCCGGTGAATTTTGACGCCCTCTATACACGATCGGTCGCGGAGGCCGCCGTCAGGCAGCAGGCGCAAATTCCACCCTCGAGCCTAAATAGCTGACGACCATGAGCGACGCGGCCGCACCGTTGGCCGTACTCGGCGCCGGATCTTGGGGGACGGCGCTCGCCATCCAATTCGCTCGGGCGGGACATCCGACCCGACTCTGGAGTCGTGACCCCGCTCACCAGGTCGCGATGGCGAAGTCCCGTCGCAATTCACATTATCTACCGGACGCCCCATTTCCCGAAACCTTGTCCGTCGTGTGCGGCTTCAATGAGGCGCTTGATGGTGTCAGCGAAATCCTGATCGCCATACCTAGTCACGCGTTACGCGGCTTGCTCAAAGAAATCGCTCCTCTTCTGACTACGGATACTCGACTTGCCTGGGCTACAAAGGGTTTCGAGCTCGAGACAGGGCTGCTGCCGCATCAGGTGGCCCGCGAGTTACTCGGGACTACGCGTTCGTTCGCCGTGCTGTCTGGACCCACTTTTGCCCGAGAAGTCGGCGTAGGGCTGCCCACGGCGATGACCATCGCTTCCGCCGATGCGAAGTTTGCGATTGCGCTCGCTCATAGCCTCTCTGCTTCCAATTTTCGCGCGTATACCTCAACCGACATCATCGGTGTCGAGGTGGGCGGTGCTACCAAAAACGTTCTGGCGGTGGGCGCAGGTCTTGCTGACGGTCTTGGCTTCGGTGCTAACACGCGTGTTGCCCTGATTACGCGCGGGCTCGTTGAGATGACTCGGCTTGGCGTGGCGCTGGGCGCACAGCGCGAGACGTTCATGGGTCTCGCCGGGCTCGGCGATCTCGTCCTCACCTGCACCGACGATCAATCTCGTAACCGGCGTTTCGGACTGCTGCTTGCAGCAGGCAAGAGCGTCGATGAGGCTCTCAAAGAAATCGGGCAGGTCGTCGAGGGCTACCTGGCGGCGTGCGCCGTACATCAGGTGGCGGCCCGAGAAAAAGTAGAGATGCCCATTTGTGAGGGCATCTACCGTCTGCTTTACGAGGGTCTGCCGGCGCGCGAAGTCGTCAAAGCCTTGATGACTCGACCAATCAAGGCTGAGTTCAGCGAGTAGGGCTAAAGCCGTTCTGTCGCCACGCCTCGTAGGTCACGAGACTGACTGCGTTCGAGAGATTGAGGCTGCGATTTCCTTCGCACATCGGGATGCTGACGACGGCAGCTTCGCCTGACTCTCGGCGCAACAGATCGATGATCTCCTGCGGTAGACCCCGGCGCTCTGATCCGAAGAGCATCACATCGCCCGGCTGCCAATGGACTTCGTCATAACGACGAGCCCCACCCGTCTCGATGGCGAACCAGCGAGCCGTCGGTCCAAGCGCCTGTCGACAGGCGCCAAAGTCGGCGTGAACGTACACGGCCGTCATCCATCGGTAATCGAGTCCCGCGCGGCGTACGGAGCGTCGATCGAGATCGAAGCCCAGAGGTTGGACGAGGTGCAGCTCAGTGCCGGTGTTAGCGCTTAGGCGGATCACGTTTCCGGTATTGGGCGGGATCTCCGGTTCGAACAAGACGATGCGGAACATACCCCGCATAGTAGCAATGCCCGTGCCGTCTATAATCGGCGTATGTCCCACGCCGTCCCAGAATCACTCCGCTATCGCTTCCTCGGGATGGACTTCGCCTCACCCATCGTACTGCTGTCAGGGTGTGTGGGTTTCGGTGAGGAGTACACCCGGGTCGAAGGATTTTCGAACGCCGACTGCGGTGCTGTGGTGCTCAAGGGGACGACTCTAGAGCCGAGACTCGGCAATCCACCCCATCGAGTCTATGAAACGCCGATGGGTATGCTGAACGCGATCGGTCTGCAGAACCCCGGCACCGACCATGTTGTCCACCATATCTTGCCGACGCTGGATTTCACTGAGACCCGGTTCATTGCCAACGTCTCAGGGTCCACCATCGACGAGTACGCCGAGGTGACACGGCGCTTCGAGGACTCTCCCATCGATGCCATCGAAATCAACATCTCGTGTCCCAACGTCAAAGAAGGGGGCGTTGCGTTCGGCAACTACCCGGAGATGTCCGCCAGTGTCGTTGCTGCCTGTCGCGCTGTCACAAAGAAACCCATCATCACCAAGCTGTCTCCGAATCAGACGGATATCAAAGAAAATGCCCGACTCTGCATCGAGGCCGGTAGTGATGGGCTCTCGGTCATCAATACCATCATGGGGATGGCCATCGATGCAAAAACGCGTCGCCCGGTCATCGGTAACGTGCAAGGCGGGCTATCTGGCCCAGCGATCAAGCCGATTGCTTTGCTCAAGGTTCATCAGGTGTATGACGTCGCGCGTCGCCATAACGTGCCGATCATCGGGCAAGGCGGCATCACTACTGCGACCGATGCGATCGAGTTCATCATCGCCGGCGCCGGCGCGGTTGGGATTGGCACGTCGCTGTTTTATGATCCCATGATCTGTAAGAAGATCAATTCGGGCATCGCACAGTATCTTGTCGACCACGGCATGAAAAACGTCATCGACCTTGTCGGTTCGTTGCGGCTCACTGCCTGACGATCACGCTGTGCGTCGGATAGGCGGAGACGATGCCTCGGCAACGAATGCCGCGTGGATCGAGCAATTGACCGCTGCCTTTATCATGATGAAGCGGGGTCGGGCTTGATCCCAATCCGGTACGAAATACACCACCTCGAAGTACAGCGACGATTCGCTAAATCCGCGCATCCCGCAGTATTCGAACCGCGTTCCCTAAGCGGGCTCCACCGCCCGTCGAACGACTTCTGACACCATCGACAGCTTTTCGGGCGATATCTTATAGGCGATTCCGAATTGGAACAGCATTCGACGCTCGGGCATGCGCTCCAGGGTTGTGTAACCGGTTTCTGAGCAAATCAGCATTCGCGATGATGATTTGTTCTCCGGTAACACTACGCGGTCGTGTAATTCTGACGCCGATGAATTCGCCGATGCCTTCGTTGTCATCGAGTCGAAGTAGATCGCCCACTCGGTACGTCTTATCAAGGGTGATGGAGAGGGGGAGCAAGGAGAGATCGTCGAGGGTGGTTTGAACGGCGCGCGCGATGGCGATACCGCCGATACCGAGACCCGCAACGAGCGCGGTGATGTTGACGCCTAGATTATCGAGCGCCAGTGATACGGCGAGAGCGACGATCGCCGCACGCGCCACGAAGAGTAAGGCGTTCATTGAGCCCGACTGCTTCAGCTCGCCCGCGGTGATCATCCGATCTTGTCGTTGTTTCAACGCGACCTCGCCGGCAGCGATGCCCCAAAGGGCCGCCTGAATCCAGAACGTCAGGACGATGAGCGCTGTCGAGACGTCTTCGACGCGTTCGAGCAAGTCGAGAAATCGCTCAGCGACATAAAACGCCGCCGCCAGAAAAAGTCGACGGGTGCGGGTAATGAGTAGCAGAACGAGCGTGATCCAGCCTGGCGCCTCCCGCCCCACGAGCTTCCGAGATCTCGCGACAACAAAGAGTCAAATGACCGGCAGAACATAGAAACACACGAGAAAAGCAGCCGCGGCGAGCAGCCAGTCGCTAAGAGGATTTACGAAGTACGCGCGAGGTCGAGTACGCCCATCACCGCCATTGTGGCTCAACTCAAGCTGCTGCTTCGTCTCCGGTTTCGAGGTCACCCTCTTCCATGCCGAGTTCTTTGAGCTTGCGGGTCAGCGTGTTACGACCCCAACCCAAAAGCCTGGCGGCTTCTTGTCGATGTCCGCCCGTGTGGCCGAGGGCGACGCGAATGAGGGTCCGTTCAAACTCAGGGAGTGCCGTCTCGAGAAGCGGCGGAGCCTCTGAGCGCAATGATTCCATCTCTGCCCAACGGGAAAGCGCGGCCGCCCAACCGTCGCCGCCGACCCGCGACAGACTCGCGCCCGCAATCTCGGTCGGTAAGTCTTCGAGATGGATGTCGGTTCCCGGCGCAAGGACGGTCAATCGACGACACAAGTTGACGAGTTCGCGGACATTGCCCGGCCACCCATACGCCTCGAGCGCCAACCTAGCCTCTGGCGCCAACGATTTCGCTTCGACTCCGAGCTCTGTCGCCGCGATACGAAGGTAGTGATCGAGAAGATCGCCCACATCTTCTCGGCGAGCACGTAACGGCGGCAACTCCATCCGGATGACATTGAGCCGGTGAAAAAGATCTTCTCGAAATAACCCACGAGCCACTCGATCGTCCAAATTTTGATGGGTCGCTGCGATCACTCGAACATCGACTCGAATAGGCGTCTGTCCACCGACTCGGTAGTACTCGCCTTCTGCTAGGACGCGCAACAAGCGCGTTTGCAACGGCGTAGGCATGTCGCCGATTTCATCGAGAAACAAAGTGCCGCCGTCCGCTTGTTCGAAACGGCCGCGTCGCAGGGTATCGGCCCCGGTGAATGCGCCCTTCTCGTGACCAAACAGCTCGGATTCGAGCAGCTCCGAGGGGATCGCCGACGTATTGAGGGCGATAAATGGCTTGGACGCCCGAGGGCTATGCTGATGCAGAGCTCGCGCGACTAATTCTTTGCCAGTGCCCGACTCGCCTGTGATCAGTACGGTGACAGCGGAGCGCGACAGTCGGCCGACCGCTCGAAACACCTGCTGCATCGCAAGGGCTTTGCCCAACAACTCGGGCATCTGGCCATGAGCTTCGACTCCAGAGGCGCTGCGTTGCGTACTTTGAGTAGCCCGCCGGACCAAATCGATGACTTGGTCGATGTCGAAGGGTTTCGGGAGGTACTCAAATGCGCCGCTCTCATAGGCCGAGACGGCATTATCGAGATCGGCGTGCGCCGTCATGACAATGATTGGAAGTTGTGGGCGGTTGCCGTGAATCTTACGAACGAGTTCGAGGCCTGACAGTCCAGGCATCCTGATGTCGGTCAGCAGTACATCGGGCGACTCGGTGCGTAAGGCTTCAAGCGCAGGCTCAGCTGCCTCGAACGCACGGGTCAACATTCCCCCACCTTTAAGCGCGCGCTCGAGCACCCAGCGAATCGAAGCGTCATCATCGACGAGCCAAACACGCAACGGTCGCGTCATGCTCCACTCCCTGCTGCCGGGGTATCACCGGAGACGAGCGGTAAGGTGATGGAGAACACGGTACGGCCGGGCTCGCTCTGGAATTCAACGATACCGCCGTTCCGATTAACGAGCTCCTGAGCGACGGTGAGGCCGAGACCGGTGCCATTCGGTCGTGCCGTCACGAGCGGGTAAAACAATGTCCCACGAATTTCTTCGGGCACACCCGAACCGTTGTCGATGATGTCGATGCGCACAGCCAGACGATGACGCACGATGCCGATGTGCGTCTGTGTCAAAGCTCGCGTTCTCAAAATGATATGGCCCGATTCACCTACCGCTTGCATGGCATTTCGCGATAGGTTGAGCAGCGCCTGCACAAGCTGGTTACGATCAAAACGGCCTTCCGGCACGCTGGGGTCGTAGTCCCGCTCGACGATCACGCCGGTAGGCGCCTCTGCGACCAGCAGTCGATGGACATACTCACAGATTTCGTGGATGTTGAGAACCGCTTTTTGCGGGGGTCGCGCCGGACTCAACATAGTATCGACCAACGATGTCAGCCGATCGGCTTCGTTGATGATCACCGAGGTGTATTCGCGCAGCTCCGGCGCCGGAAGCTGACGCGCCAGTAACTGCGCGGCACCTCGAACACCCCCGAGCGGATTTTTGATTTCGTGCGCGAGTTGACGGGTCATCATTCGACTGCTTTCGAGACGAGCTCGCAGTGCGTTATCGCGATTCAGGCGATTTCGCGGCTCTGCATCGGCGAGCTCTAGTACCACCCTTCTCGCGCCGGACGGGCTATCGATCGGAGTGGCCGTCACATCCACCACCCTGAAATCTTTGGGTATCCCCGCCAGTCTAAAGGTTAGGTCGCACTCGGTGACGACCTCTCCGGTATCCCGCGCGCGTAACAGCGCAAGCTGCAAATTGCCGCTGTCGGCAAACAGATCACAAAAAGCTCGTCCGCGCGCTTGATTGAGCCCGAGAGCCATCAAGCCCTGAGCCGCCACATTCGCATGCAGTACGACCAATACGGGATCAAGGAGTACGACCCCCATGGACAGGGCGTCAAGCAAATCTGCAGGGTCATGATGCGCAGCAAAACTCTCGAAGAGTCGCTCAACCGCCATGGTCATTGCCGCGCATCACGCCGCCTGGTTGTCGGATGCTGTGGAATCAGCAGCTGTAGTACAGGTCGAGCTCGACCGGGTGAGTACTCATTCGATAGCGCGTGACTTCCTGCATCTTGAGATTGGTGTAGGCGTCAATCACGTCATTGGTAAACACACCCCCTCGGGTAAGGAACTCGCGATCTTTATCGAGGCTTTCGAGTGCCATGTCGAGCGAGTGACACACCGTCGGAATGTGCTTCGCCTCTTCGGGCTCGAGATCGTACAGATCTTTGTCAGCCGGATCGCCCGGATGGATCTTGTTCTGGATGCCATCGAGGCCCGCCATCATCATCGCAGCGAACGCGAAGTATGGATTGGCCGAAGAATCTGGGAAACGTACTTCGATTCGACGTGCTTTCGGATTCGAAACAAACGGAATGCGGATCGACGCCGAGCGGTTGCGCGCGGAGTACGCAAGCATCACAGGCGCCTCGAAGCCCGGAACGAGACGCTTGTAGCTGTTCGTACCGGCATTCGTGAATGCGTTGAGCGCCTTGGCGTGCTTGATGATGCCGCCGATGTAGTACAGCGCGATGTCGGAGAGACCGCCGTACTTGTCTCCGGCGAACAGCGCCTTGCCATCTTTCTGCAGGGACTGGTGGACGTGCATACCAGAGCCGTTATCACCAACGAGCGGCTTCGGCATGAACGTGGCCGTCTTGCCGTATGCGTGTGCGACATTATGAACGGTGTACTTCAAGATCTGAACTTCGTCGGCCTTCTTCACGAGACCGCCAGCGCCGATGCCGATTTCACACTGGCCGCCAGTCGCGACTTCGTGGTGGTGCACTTCGACGACGAGTCCGAGCTCTTCGCAGGCGCTACACATCGCGTTGCGGATATCTTGATAGGCATCGACGGGCGGAACCGGGAAGTAGCCGCCCTTCACGCCGGGGCGGTGGCCCTTGTTGCCGCCCTCAAACTGCGTGTTGCTGTTCCAAGCACCCTGAACGGAGTCGATGTCGTACGAACAGCCGTGCATCTCGTTCTTCCAACGCACGCTGTCGAAGATGAAGAATTCGTTCTCCGGACCAAACATCGCGCCATCGGCGATGCCCGTGCTCTTGAGATAGGCCTCGGCGCGCTTGCCGATGGAACGCGGATCGCGCTCGTAGCCCTGCATCGTTGCGGGCTCGATGACGTCACACCGGATGTTCACCGTCGCCTCTTCGAAGAAGGGGTCGAGAATCGCGGTAGTGGCCTCGGGCATGAGGATCATGTCGGACTCGTTGATGCCCTTCCAACCGGCGATCGACGAGCCATCGAACATCTTACCGTCGCGGAACAGGCCTTCGTCGACGAGCTTGGCAGGGATCGTGACGTGTTGCTCCTTGCCTCGCGTGTCGGTGAAGCGGAGATCTGCCCACTTCATTTCTCGGTCCTTGATCATCTTGATGACGTCACTCGCGCTGGTCATGTTCGCTCCATAAGGTTGGGACGCCCAAGTATGATGCATTCAGCGTGCCGACGCCCTGTATTTTCGAAGAATCAAGGATTTAAGACCTTTTCAAACAGGGCTTTCTAGACGGAATGCACCACGATGGTGCGATTAAGGCCCGCGTTGCGTTATCTAGGGGCGTCAACTCGAACCCGGGTGTTGATCCAGGTGTAGGCCGCCAGTGCGCACAACAGCCCGCTGGTGCAGCCCATCACGACATAGGGGGCAGAGGGGCGCCACGCATCGAACAGAGTGCCTCCCACGATCGCCGCCAGAAAAATTCCGATCGACCCGCACAGGGTGAACACGCCGATCACGGCGCCGCGCCCCCGCTCGGGCGCGACCTGCCCGATGAGTGCTTGCGAGGCCAAGATTCCGCTCATCTCACCGATGCCGAGAAACACGGCGGCCACATACATCGCTGGCTGAAACGGATTGTCCTGCAAGCCGAACCACACGTAACTCCCGCAAGCGAGGGCTGACGCGACCGTCATAAAAAGCACGCGGTCCACGCGATCGATGAACGTGATGACTGTGATAGCCCAGAGCGTCGCTGTAATCTGGATGACGACGAAAATCCCGCTGCTCGCAGACAGCGCTTCGGCGGGCGTCATGCCTTGCTGCTTTCCTGCCTGCACCATCCACAAGAAAAAGAATGCGCTGATGATAGACAGTGAGGCGCGCGATACCGCAGCGGAGGCATACGCCAAGCGGACGCGTAGGTCGCGTGCTGCGGCGATGCCGATACGCAGCGTCGCCAATACCGGTTCTTGCTCGGTGATTTGTCCGGGAGATTGGCGGGCGAGGCCGCGCAGCACCAGCACGAAGGGGATGACGCAGATCGCCGAGACGGTCCAGTACGCGGCACGCCCCGCTTCGATCGCATCCATCCCCTGACCGAGATAGAACTGAGGCAGTTGGGCCGCGAGACCGACTAGCGTGGCGATGCCCAGACCATTCAAGAAAAAGCAGATTCCGACGAGTTTTCCGCGGGAAGTTTCGCACGGGTAATCCGCAATCACGGCGGCCAGCATGGCGGAAATCAGACAGGACCCGCAGGCCGTGATGAAGATCATCGCGTAGAGGGTCCAATTGAACTGCGCCAGCGGGAAGAGCAGATACCCCACACCGAGAATGGCAAACCCCATGCCGTAGATCACGCGCCGACCCAGACGATCCGATGCAGCGCCGATCACGCCCGACAGCAGCAGAGCAGGGATCTCGCTGATGACATCCATGACGCCGCTGACGCGGCCCTGGATATCGTCGGGAATTCCAAGCATCGAGTTGAAGAGATAGGGTCGGAGATTCCCTACGAGCGTGAGCAATCCGATGGAGAAAAACGCGACGCCCAAAAGCGCGTAGAAGTTTGAACGCTGGACCCCGGGGGCGAGTTTCCAGATCCCGACCTTCACTGCGCCGTCGTCGCGAGCGCGTTCCGTCGACATACCTTCGCCCCCTCGTTGTTGTCGGTCGATGCTAAAGGATCGAGCGGAGTAGCGCACCCGTTATACTGGTGACCCTTTGATCCACTGCGGCGATGGCCGCTCGCCAGTAGCCATGGCTCGCACGTTTCAGGAACTGATTTTCGCGCTTCAGAAGTACTGGTCGGACCAGGGCTGCGTCATCTTGCAGCCGTACGACATGGAAATGGGCGCAGGAACCTTCCACACCGCAACCTTTCTGCGATCGATCGGCCCTGAGCCGTGGAGTGCGGCGTATGTGCAGCCTTCACGTCGCCCGACAGACGGACGATATGGCGACAACCCCTTTCGTCTGCAGCGGTACTACCAGTTCCAGGTCGTCATGAAGCCCTCGCCGCTCGATATTCTGGATCGTTATGTCAGTTCACTGAAGATGCTCGGCTTCGACCCGTTGACTCATGACATCCGTTTTGTCGAGGACAACTGGGAATCGCCGACCCTCGGCGCCTGGGGGCTCGGCTGGGAAGTGTGGCTAAATGGCATGGAGGTGACGCAGGTCACCTACTTCCAGCAAGTGGGCGGCCTCGACTGCCGACCTGTCACTGGCGAGATTACCTATGGCCTCGAGCGCCTCGCGATGTATCTGCAGGGCGTCGATAGCGTCTACGACATCGTCTGGACCAACGGCCCGATGGGTCGCGTCACCTATCGAGACGTGTATCACCAAAACGAAGTCGAGCAATCCACCTACAACCTCGAACATGCCGATACGACCGTACTCTTTCATCACTTCGACGAGTACGAAGCCGCGTGTGTTCGCTTGCTCGGGGCCAACCTCGCTTTGCCGGCCTACGAGCAAGTACTCAAAGCCTCTCACACATTCAATCTGCTCGATGCGCGTCGAGCGATCTCCGTGACTGAGCGCCAAAGATTTATCCTTCGTATGCGCACACTCGCTCGCGGCGTTGCTCAGGCTTATTACGATAGCCGCAAAGCGCTGGGGTTTCCGATGGTGCGTTCTGCATGAGTGCTCGTGATTTTCTTTTTGAGCTCGGCACCGAAGAGCTTCCGCCGCATGCGCTGCCGGAACTCGAGCGAGCCCTGACGGGCGGCATCCGCGCAGGTCTCGCAAATGCGGGCCTGGTTCATGGCGATGTGGTCTCGTATGCAGCACCACGGCGTCTCGCGGTCCTCGTTCATGCTCTCGCCGAAATGCAGGCTGAGCAGCAAATCAAGCGGCGCGGACCGCTCATCTCCGCGGCGTTTGATCAATCTGGCGTCGCAACACGCGCTGCAACGGCCTTCGCCGAGAGCTGTGGGGTGCCTCTCGAGCAGCTCGGGCGTGTCACCGAAGGCAAAGGTGAGTGCCTTTTCTTTGAAGGCAGCAAGCTCGGTGCAGCGACCGCAACGCTTTTGCCCGGGATCGTTCAAGCCAGCCTCGATGCTCTGCCGATTCCAAAGCGCATGCGCTGGGGAACCAGCGACGCGGAGTTCGTACGGCCAGTTCATTGGGTCGTTATGCGGTTTGGTCACGAGACGCTGCCCGTGCGCATCCTCGACACCCAAGCCAGTGCGACGACGCGGGGCCATCGCTTCCATGCGCCGCAAGAGCTCGCGATCGCCTCACCCGCGGACTACGCCGATACCCTCCGGTCCAAAGGTTTTGTGCTGGCGAGTTTCGCTGAGCGCCGCGAGCGTATTCGTGAACGGGTTCTTGCTCGCGCAAAGGTTCTCGGTGGGAACGCCGTGCTCGACGAGGCGCTACTCAATGAGGTCACGGCGCTCGTAGAGTGGCCCGTAGCGATCGAAGGTCAATTTGACGAGCGCTTCCTCGCTTTGCCTCGGGAAGTGCTTATCTCGACGCTACAAGAACATCAGCGCTACTTCGCCATCGAAAATGCGCGGGGCGAATTGACGAACCAGTTCATCACGGTGAGTAACATCGAGAGCCGCGACCCAGCCCGCGTGCGAGCGGGCAACGAGCGCGTAGTACGACCGCGACTTTCTGATGCGGCTTTTTTCCACGAACAAGATCGTCGCCATCCCCTGCACGCGTGGCGCCCAGGTCTCGATAGCGTGACCTTCCAAGCTAAATTGGGTTCGATCGGCGATAAAGTCCGGCGGGTGGTCGCGCTGGCTCGGGAGATCTCGCCGTTGGTGGGCGCCGAGACCACACTCGCTGCGCGTGCAGCCGAATTATCGAAGTGTGATTTGCTCTCCGCGATTGTCGGCGAGTTTCCAGAACTGCAGGGCGTGATGGGTGCGTATTACGCGGCGGCGGATGGAGAAGATCCGCGTGTCGCAGCGGCAGTCAGAGCGCATTACCTTCCGCGCGGTGCGGGCGATGCGTTGCCTGCCGACCCCGTCAGCGTCGTCGTTGCGCTGGCGGACAAGCTCGATACGCTCGCAGGAATCTTCGGCATCGGGCAGAAACCGAGCGGCACGAAAGATCCTTTCGCGTTGCGTCGGGCCGCGATCGGCGTATGTCGTATCGTTCTTGAGCGCAAGCTCGACCTCGACCTTGCTGACCTCGTTGGCAAGGCGGTTCTGGCGCAGCCAGTCAAAACCAAGGACACGGCGGGAGACGTACTGGCCTATCTGCAAGAACGTCTGCGTTCGTATTTCCTTGAGGCGGGATATCCCGCGGAGTCTTTCGAAGCGGTGCTCGCCACCGGGACGACACACGTCCTCGATTTCGATCAGCGCATGCAGGCGCTCGCCAAGTTCCGAGAGCGGCCTGAGGCAGACAGCCTCGCTGCAGCCAACAAGCGTATCGCCAACATCTTGCGGAAGTCCGACGCGGGCGAAGTGCCCTCTAAAATCGATGTCTCGATGCTCCGTACCGATGCGGAGAAGGCCTTGCACAGCGCCCTTGAGGCCGTCTCCTCAGCCGTCACGGCCGAGATTCGCGCGCATCGCTACGACGAGGCGCTTGCAACGCTCGCTGGCTTGCGTCCATCCATCGATGCGTTTTTCAACGACGTCATGGTGAACGACCCTGATCCAGCGCTACGCTCCAACCGACTCGCCTTAGTGGCGCGTGTTCGAAATCTGTTCGCGGGCGTCGCCGACTTCTCGAGGCTGCCCGGCTGAGGCGCTCCGTGCAGACGCTGGGCTCCATCGTCTTCACGACCTTCCTGTTTCTTTGGACGATCGGCTACGCCGCGTTCTTCGTTCTCGTCGGCGGATTCATGTCTCACCGCCGTCGGTTTGCGCTGATCGAGTGGTACGCCGCGCGGATATTCGATGTACTTCGTATCACGTGCAAATTGGACTACCGCGTCGAGGGTCTCGAGAACATCCCTGCCGAACCGCACGTGGCCTACTGGAAACACTCTTCAGCGTGGGAGACCTTCGGGCAGTTTCTGGTCGGGCCACCCAAAGTCATCGTGCTCAAGCACGAACTCATGTATATCCCCTTCGTCGGTTTCGGACTTTGGCTCTTGCGATCCATCGACGTCAGGCGCGGGGCAGGCGCATCGGCGGTCAATCAAGTGGTGGGTCAGGGACGCAGCCGTCTTGCCGAGGGGCTCTCAATTCTGATTTTCCCGGAAGGGACGCGCGTCGCAGCAGGAGAGACCCGTCGATACGGCGTAAGCGGGGCACTGCTGGCGAGTCGTACGGGGTGCAAAGTCGTGCCGGTGGCACACGACGCGGGTATTTACTGGCCGCGCCGAGGGCTCATGAAAAAACCAGGTACCGTGCGTGTCATCGTCGGGCCCCCCATCAATGCCGGCGGTCGCGAGCCGCGCGAGATCAATGAAGAAGCTCAAGCGTGGATCGAGGCGACGATCACACGCATTCGTACGGAGAGGTCATGATGAAGCGTCGACGGTTCCTCATTTCGGCTACGGCGGGCTCGGTCGTGACGAGCATGGCATCAACGCTTTCTTTGGCACGCGCCGACGATCATGCCCGAGCGAGCGACTTCGACCCAACCGAAGCGGGTATCGCTCAGCTCAAACGTCACTTGTGCGCCGGATTGACCTCTGCTGCGCTGGTGACCGCGTACTTACGTCGCATTACGGCGTTGGATCAGCAGGGCCCAACATATCGTTCGATCATCGCGATCAATCCGGACGCACTCGAGATTGCTCGTCGCCTAGACAAAGAGCGTCGAGATAACCGGGTACGTGGCCCTCTGCACGGTATTCCGGTTCTGATCAAGGACAACATCGAAACGTCGGATCGGATGCCGACGACTGCGGGATCACTGGCGCTGGCCAACGCCTTCCACACCGAGGATGCGCCTTTGGTCGCGCGGCTTCGGGCGGCCGGCGCCATCATTCTCGGAAAAACGAATCTCAGTGAGTGGGCTAACTTTCGCTCCACTTTTTCGAGCAGTGGGTGGAGTGCTATCGGCGGGCAGACAGGCAACGCCTATGATCCGAAGCGCAACCCCTCGGGCTCGAGCTCCGGTTCGGCCACGGCCGCCGCGCTGTCGTTCGCTGCAGCCTCGATCGGAACCGAGACCGACGGATCTATTTTGTCCCCGGCTTCGGTCAACGGGCTGGTGGGATTCAAGCCCTCCCTTGGCGTCGTCAGCGGGCGGGGGGTTATCCCGTTGTCGCCCCGTCAGGACGTGGCGGGTCCGATGTCGCGATCCGTCGAGGATGCGCGCCTACTCGCTGACGTCATGGTCGAATCCCCGCGCCGGATGCCTATAGGTGGCGCGACGCAGTCCGGTGGGTGGCGTGTCGGCATCGTCCCCGCTTCAAGCTCCATACGCGCCGAGGTCGCGATGCTCTATGGCCAGGCCGTCGATATTTGGCGACGGTGTGCCGCATCCGTGATCGATGCGCCACTCCCGAGCGGTTTGAGACAAGCCGGGCAGGCCGAGTACACCACACTGCTCTTCGAGTTCAAGGATTCGATCAATACCTATCTTCGTACACTACCCGCAGGTCTAACCGAAACACGTTCGCTGGAAAATTTGATCGAATTCAATCGTCGTCTCAAAGACCGCGAGATGCCTTTTTTCGGTCAGGAAATTTTTGAGCTCGCCCAAGCGAAGGGGCCTCTCAGCGATCCAGAGTATCTCGAGTGTCTGCGCCAGTTACGGCAGCTCGTCGAGGTTGAAGGTCTCGAAAAATTGTTCGGCGATTTAAGCGTCGATGTCATCGTCGCGCCAGGTTCGGGTCCCACTGGTCTCATCGACCACGTACTCGGTGACCGAGACGATCTTGGAGGTTCCGTCTTAGGCTCTTCGGCCGCAGTGGCGGGCTATCCGAGCATGACGCTGCCCATCGGGTTGGTTCGCGGCGTGCCCGTCGGTATGACCGTCATCGCAAGGCGTTTCGATGATAGTCGTCTGCTCGAGGCTGCAGCCCTGTTTGAACAAACCGGGCAACTTCGAATCCCGCCGACTGCTCAGCGGGTCTGATTCCCGACATCATTCAGGCGCTTGCGTCTCGCACTAGGCGGTTTGTGCGCGGCGATTTCCTCATCAGTCAGCCCCACAAGCTCATGCGGGAAGACCAGCCACTGATCGGTGGCATGCACGTGCCAATCGGGCTTGAGTGCACTTCGATTGCGTGCAGGCTTGAAATAGACCGTCGCGATCTTGATCTCTTTAGGGTGATTCATCGGGCAGCGCCGTCGGAACTCGGCGAGCACTGCATCGATACTCCTCCCTGAATCGAATACGTCGTCGACGAGCAGCACTCGATCTTCGCTCGTGACTGTCGACACGAGATAGTCCATCGCGTGTACGCGTACCGTTTTATCCGGTTGGTCGATGCCGGTATAGCTCGAGGTTCGTACCGTGATATGGTTTGTTCGCAAGCCACGATGCTCCAGCCACTCCTGCACGGCGATGCCGATGGGTGCGCCGCCACGCCAGAGCGCCACGAGGAAAGAAGGACGATAGCCACTCGCCAACACTTTGGCTGCCAGCTCGAAGGAATCAGCCAACAAGGAATCCGCTGAAATGAAAAGTTTGTCCGTCATAGGTCAGAACCCCCTCGATTCAGAGATCGTCGCAGTGAGTGGCTATACCATTTTCGTCGCCGATACGCGGCATACCACCGTATTCGAACTGAGCCAATCTGGCGCGCTCCCGCGTACGCTCGAAACGCTGAAGGATCGGTTCACGGCTCGACATGATCACAACCCGGGGGACGATCCGCCTGAAAGCATCGTAATGTAAGCCGCCCGCGGCGGAGGCGGCGCAGGCTCACGACGGACGAGCTTGCAAGCTCGGCGTAGTCACAAGCAACACGCCGTCGATAAGTTCGCGCGCCAACTTGCCGAGTGCATCGCTATTGCCGCTCGAGACGGCAATAGCCGCGGACTCATACTTGTTGCCGCGCCGCGGTTTCTCGCTGAAGCTCGTAGCCATCTGCCGAAATCTGCCCAACAGCACATCGCGCGAGAAGTCCCTCACGATTTAGTGGGTTCACCTTCTTTGGTTTTGCAGCAACGACTCGCCGTGGCGTTGCAGCCCATGGATGGCTGACGTCAGGGTAGCCGCGTGGGGTCGCGGTCGAATAATCCCGCCTCGCCGTAGAACTGCAGTTTCTCGCGCGTATCGACGATGTCCATGTTTCGCATCGTGAGCTGTCCGATGCGATCGTTCGGAGTGAACATGCTCTCGCCTTTTTCCATGGTGAGCCGCTCAGGGTGATAACTGAGTTGCGGCCCGGTCGTGTCGAGAATCGACCAGTCGTTACCACGCCGCAATCCGAGTGTGACTTCGCCCGTGATAGCGCGTGCGATCCAGCGTTGGGCGCTTTCGCGTAACATCAAACATTGCGGGTCGAACCAGCGCCCTTGATAAAGCAGACGGCCAACGCGTCGGCCGTTATTTCGGTACTGCTCGATCGTGTCCTCGTTATGGATCGCTGTGACGAGACGCTCGTAGGTAATGAAGAGCAGCGCCATCCCTGGCGCCTCATAAACACCTCGGCTTTTGGCCTCGATGATTCGGTTCTCGATCTGATCGCTCATGCCGAGTCCATGCCGACCGCCGATGCGATTGGCTTCTTCAAACAGCGAGAGATCGTCGGCAAAGCTTTGGCCGTTGATCATAACCGGTCGGCCAGCCTCGAAACGCACACTCACCGTTTCACGCTGAACGATGACATCATCGCGCCAGAATGCGACGCCCATGATCGGATCGACGATTTGGATGCCGCGACTGAGCAGTTCGAGATCCTTCGCCTCGTGGGTCGCGCCCAAAAGATTTGAGTCAGTCGAGTAGGCCTTCTCCGCGCTCATGTGGTAATCGAGTCCCGCGGAGGCGAGATACGCTGACATTTCGCGACGTCCGCCCAACTCGGCGGTAAAACGCGTATCGAGCCACGGTTTATAGATTCGCAGTGCGGGATGGGCGAGCAACCCGTACCGGTAGAAGCGCTCGATGTCGTTGCCTTTGTGGGTGCTGCCATCACCCCAAATATCGACGCCGTCTTCGCGCATGGCAAGGACGAGCAACGTTCCCGTCACAGCACGGCCGAGCGGCGTGGTGTTGAAGTAGGTCGTCCCGGCGGTCGTGATGTGAAATGCGCCGCTCTGAATCGCGGCGAGGCCTGCCGCGACGAGTTGATGGCGGCAATCGATAAGGCGCGCATGCTCGGCGCCGAGTGACAGCGCCTTGCGTGGAAAGGCGTCGTAATCCGTCTCGTCAGGCTGGCCGAGATTTGCCGTGTAGGCACAGGGGCGAGCCCCATGAGCGCGCATCCAGTGAACGGCGGCACTCGTGTCGAGTCCGCCGGAAAACGCGATCCCCACGCGCTCGCCGACAGGCAAAGATTGAAGGATAGTGTGGCTGGGGTTCATGGCTCCGACGCTTGGTCGGCGTATGGGTAACCCTTATACGTCGAGGTTGGATACCGCGAGCGCGTTCTTTTCGATGAACTCGCGGCGCGGTTCAACCTCGTCTCCCATCAACGTCGTGAACACTTCGTCGGCCGCGACCGCATCCTCGATACGGACCTGCATCAGACGGCGTGTCTCAGGATTGATGGTGGTATCCCAGAGCTGATCGGGGTTCATTTCGCCAAGGCCCTTGTAGCGCTGGATCGATTGTCCGCGCTTGGCATGATCGAACAGCCAATCGATCGCTTGCTTGAACGACGCCACATCGCGACGCGCTTCTCCACGACGAACGAAGGCGCCCTCGCCGATCATCCCGGCGAGCGTCTTCGCCAGTACAGCGATTCGCTGGTATTCCGACGAGTCGAAGAAATCGCGCGTGAGGTATTTATCAAAACGGCTGCCATGCTCCGCTTTGGAGACATGAATACGGGAAATGGCCTGGCTATCTGAAGCAGGCTGGAACTCTAGCGTGTAGACCGCGTTGCCATCGGCTACCACGTTGAGACGGTTAGCCAATTCATTGGCCCAAGCCGTTATCCATTCCGGGCGATCGAAGTCACGGCGCGACACCACCGGGACGTAGAGCAGTTGCTCAAGCACCCGCGCATCGTATCGACGGGCCCACCGCTCGATGATGCCCTGCACCTCGACATACTGACGAGCGAGTGACTCAAGGCCTGCACCGCGTAGTGGCGGCGCCGAGGAGTTGAGGTGCAGCTCTGCGTCTTCGAGGGCCGTGTTGAGCAGCATGGCGTTGAGCTCGACATCGTCTTTAACGTACGTCTCCTGCTTGCCACGCTTCACTTTGTAGAGGGGTGGCTGTGCGATGTAGATATGGCTGCGCTCGATAAGCAGCGGCAATTGGCGATAGAAGAATGTGAGCAACAGCGTGCGGATGTGGCTTCCGTCAACGTCTGCGTCCGTCATGATGATGATACGGTGATAGCGCAGCTTCTCGATGTCGAACTCGTCGCGCCCGATTCCGCAGCCGAGCGCGGTGATCAACGTGCCGACTTCGGCGGACGAGAGCATTTTGTCGAAGCGGGCTTTTTCCACGTTTAGGATCTTGCCCTTCAGCGGTAGGATCGCCTGCGTTCGCCGGTCGCGGCCCTGCTTGGCTGAACCGCCTGCCGAATCGCCCTCGACAATGAACAGCTCCGAGGATGCGGGATCTTTTTCTTGGCAGTCTGCCAACTTGCCCGGGAGGCCGGCGATGTCGAGCGCGCCTTTGCGTCGCGTGAGTTCGCGAGCTTTTCGTGCCGCCTCGCGAGCGCGCGCCGCTTCGATGATTTTTCCGGCGATCGCTTTCGCTTCCTGCGGTTTTTCGAGCAGGAACTCAGAGAGCTTTTGGGCGACGGCCGTTTCGACGATACCCTTCACTTCGGACGAAACGAGTTTGTCTTTCGTCTGCGACGAGAACTTCGGATCTGGAAGCTTGACCGAGAGAATGGCGGTCAGTCCTTCGCGAGAATCGTCACCGGTCGTCGGCACTTTTTCGCGCTTGGCGATGCCTTCTTTCTCGATGTAATCATTGAGCGTGCGCGTCAGCGCCGCGCGGAAACCCGCGAGGTGTGTACCGCCGTCTTTTTGCGGAATGTTGTTGGTGTAGCAGAACATCGACTCTTGATAAGAGTCGTTCCACTGCATCGCTACTTCGACGCCGATGGGGTCTTCTTGCGTGCGGAACCAAAACACCTGATCGTGAACTGGTTGGCGCGAGCGATTGAGATGGCCGACGAAGGCCTGCAAACCGCCCTCGTGCTCGAACACATCGCGCTTGTCTTCGCGCTCGTCGATCAGATCGATGCGCACGCCGGAGTTGAGGAACGACAGCTCTCTCAGTCGCTTGACGAGAATGTCGTAGTTGAACTGGATGTTCGTGAAGATCGTTGGGCTAGGCTTGAACCGAACGCTCGTGCCGGTCTTATCAGTCGTTCCCACAGCTGTGAGCGGCGCAACAGGTTCGCCGAGGCGATATTCCTGCGTGTGCAACTTGCTATCGCGATGAATGGTAAGGTACAGCACGTCAGATAGCGCATTCACGACCGAAACCCCAACGCCATGCAGACCGCCTGAGACCTTATATGAGCTGTCGTCAAATTTTCCGCCGGCGTGCAGCACCGTCATAATGACTTCAGCCGCCGACCGGCCTTCTTCAGCGTGAATATCGACTGGAATGCCGCGGCCGTTGTCTTCGACGGTGACCGACTCGTCAGCATGAATCGTGACCACGATGCGGTCGCAGTGGCCCGCTAAAGCCTCATCGATGGAGTTATCGACGACCTCGAAAACCATGTGGTGTAGGCCGTTGCCGTCATCGGTATCACCGATGTACATTCCGGGCCGTTTCCGAACAGCGTCGAGGCCCTTTAAGACCTTGATTTTACTGGAATCGTAGACGTCGGCTTCAGACATGCTTGGACTCGATAATGCGATACAAAATCATACCCGAAATACCCTGCCCTGTTCCACGTGAAACACGGTTTCTGGTTGGCCAAAAAAAGGGCTGTCTCGATCCAGCGCGGTGACGATCAACTGGGTCTCCAGTGCCTCGACCCGCGTGATGAACCGCGCCAATCGATCTCGATCGAGTTCGGCCGACGGGTCGTCGAGCAGCACCGTTGGGCTGAGTCCGTGTTCGCGCTTCAGGAATTCAAGCTGACAGAGGTTCAGGGCGACTGCGGCGAGCTTCTGCTGTCCTCTCGACAACACCTCCCGCGCCACGCGACCGGCGACCCTCAGGGCCAGATCGGCCCGATGGGGCCCGACCGTGGTGGATCGGCGATCTCGATCCCGACCGGCCGACGCGGCCAACACATCAGCTAGGGAGTGGTCTCGGTCCCATCCAGGTTGAAAATCGAGCGTGATCTCTAAACCGGTCAGCTCAGCGGCAACTTCGGACCAGTAAGGCGCCAATGCCATCACCACCCGCTCCCGTGGATCCGTCAGCGCTTCACCTTCTCGGGCGAGCTCTGGGTCCCAAACCCTGAACTCGGCTCGGCCCGAACGGAGTGCGGCGTTTCGTTGCTGTAGCGCCTTTTGGTACCGCGCCCAGCTTGAAGCGAACCCTTGTTCCACGTGGAACACCGCCCAGTCCAGCCACCGGCGGCGCCGGGTCGAGCCCTCCTCGATGAGTTTATGGGCGTCAGGATCCATTGCTTGCACGGGGAACGCGAGGGCGAGCTCCGCAAAACTGCGTAAGTCCGTGCCATCTAGACGCCCCATCGTCCCGGTTTTACCTTCAGCTGGACGCTGAATTTCAATGCCCAGTCGCCGGGTGGCCGGTTCGGCGCTCACCTTGCCGATGACCCGGGCTAAGGACTTCCCGTGTTGGATGAGGCGTTCGTTAAGGCGGGTTCGGAACGATCGACCTCGGCCAAGTAGAAACACTGCCTCCAGAACCGCGGTCTTACCTGCACCGTTCGCGCCGAAGACCAAATTGGTTCCGGGTCCGAACGCCAACTCGGCTTTCTCGATGCAGCGGAGGTTCTCGAGCGTGAGCTCCGCTAGGGACATGCCTTGTCTCAGAGCCGCATTGGCATCACCACATACTTCGTCCCGTCGGGCGACGCAGCGGTGATCAAGCAGCTGCTATTAGAGTCGGTCAGCGCGATATTGACACGATCGGTGTCGATCGCGGACAAGGCATCGAGCAGATACGTAACATTGAAGCCGATTTCGATTTCTTCCCCGGCGTAACTGACCTCCATCTGATCTTCAGCCTCTTCTTGCTCGGGGTTGTGGGCCTGAAGGGTCAGTAGGTTCGGCTTAACGTTAAGCCGAATGCCGCGGTATTTTTCATTCGACAAAATCGCTGTTCTAGAGAGGCTTTGCTTCAAAAATCCGCGATCTGCGTCGATTATGCAGTGAGCATTCGCGGGAACGACTCGGTTATATTCTGGGAACCGGCCATCAATGAGCTTCGAAGTGAAGCGAACCTCGCCGATCTCGCAGCGAACGTGGTTAGTCCCGATCTCTAGACCAACCTCCCCTTCCGTCCCTAGCATCCGCTGAAGCTCCATTACACCTTTGCGAGGCAAAATCACCTGCTGCTTACCCGTCACTCGTTCTTTTAGCGCGGCTTCGCAGAGGGCGAGACGGTGTCCGTCCGTTGCGACGGCACGAATCTTCCCGCCTTCCGACTCGAGCAGCATTCCGTTGAGGTAATAGCGAACGTCCTGTTGGGCTATCGAGAAATGAACCTTGTCGATGAGCTTTCGGAATTCCGCCTGTGGAAGTGTGAGTACTTGTTGCGCGTTGATGTCCTCTACGACCGGGAATTCGGCGCCCGGGAGCGTGGACAGTGTGAATCGACTGCGTCCCGCGCGAATGACGAGCCGATCGCTTTCGACAGCGAGGGTCACGTTTACGCCTCCGGCCAGCGATCTCAAAATATCAAGAAATTTCCGGCCAGGCACGGTGATATCGCCAGCTGACTGCACCTTGAGTGCCACGGAACTGACAAGCTCTACCTCAAGGTCGGTCCCTGTGACGCTGAGCCGGTTGTTCCGCGCGCTAAGCAGCACGTTGGATAACACGGGCATCGTCTGACGGCGCTCCACGACACCGATCACATGTTGAACCGGACTGAGGATCTCTTCGCGAGTGGCTGTGAGTTTCATAAATTTTATATATAGATCTAAGATAGATCTGTAGAGGTTATAGACGCGGTGGATATGTGAAAAACCCCGGAATTCCCGGTGTTTTCAGCATCTTGTGTCATCGATCGCGGTGCACTGATAGTAGAAAAATACGTTCGATTGCTGTGGGCCGATTGTGAATGATTTTCATCCACGAAAACATCTACAGGATACCAACATCAATTCGTCAGAGTTCTCAACAGATTTGAATAATCCTCAGCGATTCGTTGCTTCTCGTCTCGAAGCGACTTGATACGACGACATGCGTGCAACACCGTCGTATGGTCTCGCCCGCCGAACGCGTCTCCGATCTCCGGGAGGCTGTGACTCGTCAGCTCCTTCGCGAGCGCCATCGCAATCTGTCGAGGGCGTGCGACCGAACGGCTCCGACGCTCCGAGAGCAAGTCTACGACCCGGACTTTGAAATAATCCGCCACAGTTTTTTGAATGTTTTCGATCGTGATCAGCCTGGCTTGCAGGGTTAACAGGTCTTTGAGCGCATCTTTCGTGAAATCCAAGGTGATCGGCTGCCCGGTAAATCGGGAATTAGCGATCACCCGGCGCAACGCCCCCTCAAGCTCGCGGACATTCGAGCGAATTCTCTTCGCGATAAACAGCGCGACGTCCTGAGTGAGGGTGACGCCAGCGGCTTCTCCTTTGCTGATCAGAATGGCGGCGCAGGTTTCGAGCTCGGGCGGCTCGATCGCCACAGTAAGTCCCCAACCAAAACGAGACTTTAATCGTTCCTCTAAACCTTCTACCTCTTTGGGATAGCGATCACAGGTGAGAATGACTTGCTGCTGACCTTCGAGCAGCGCGTTGAAAGTATGAAAAAACTCTTCTTGCGAGCGCTCCTTACCAGCGAAAAACTGAATGTCGTCAATCAGCAGCGCATCGAGCGAGCGATAGGCCGCTTTGAAATCATTCATCTGGTTGTGCTGCAGCGCTTTGACCATGTCGCTCACGAATCGCTCTGAGTGAACGTATGCAACGCGCGCATTAGGATTTTTCGCGATGATGGCGTGCCCGACCGCGTGCATCAGGTGAGTCTTACCTAATCCTACACCGCCATAAATGAAGAACGGATTATACGCTTTACCTGGATTTTCAGCCACTTGCTGCGCGGCCGCCTTAGCGAGCTGATTACTTTTTCCGACGACGAACGTGTCAAACGTCGAGTCAGGGTTAAGGCGCCCCCCCACAATTTCAACGTTCGAATGGTGAGTGATCCGGCTTCGTTCGCGTATTGCCGGGCCTTCGACGGGGGTGCTCGCGGGTTCCGGTTTTTCTCCGACCTCGATCGATACCTCGAAGGGGTCTTCACCTGTTTGCCCACGAACGAGATCGACGATCCGAGTCATCAAGTGGGCGTTGACCCAGTCGACGACAAACCGGTTGGGCGCGAGTAGCCGAAGAGAGCTCCCGTTTTCGATGGCCTGCAGCGGCCGCACCCAGGTGTTGAACTGGGTATCGGGCAGCTCGAAGGCGAGCGCTTCTGAGCAACGGTTCCAAATCGACGCGTCCACGCGAATACCAGCCTCCCGATAAAGCGCAGGGGATGGGTTACACCAAGGGGACTGAGAGAATATACCGGGCGACGGACCTGTGGATATCTTTTTGGCTTGACTCTATCCGACCCCCCCGCTTACCCTCTGCCACCTTTTTCCGGTGACGACACCATGAAACGCACCTACCAGCCCAGCAAAGTCCGACGAGCCCGCACCCATGGGTTCCGGGCGCGCATGGCCACGGCCAACGGGCGCAAAGTTCTCGCCCGCCGTCGTGCTAAAGGCCGTAAGAAGCTGATCCCCTGATTTGGGATGCTGACACCCGGCCTCTTCGGTCGGGCTTCCCGCCTTCGCGCCGGGTATCGCGCAAGGCCGATTTCGAAACCGCTTACCGGGACGGTCGTCGTTTTGGGAACGCCTGTTTCTCACTCATCGTTTGCCCGGGCAGGGGCCGCGGCCCACGCCTCGGTTTGTCGATCGGAGCCCGAGTGATCGGAAATGCCGTCGCTCGTAACAAACTTCGTCGCATAATTCGTGAATCGTTCCGGCACGCTCAGCACCGCCTGCCTGCCGTCGACCTCATCGTCGGCGCGCGCGCAGCGGTCCGCGAGGCGCCGGCCACCCGAATTCGCGAGAGCCTCGAAGCGCTCTGGCAAAAGGTAGCAACGACATGCGCGCCATCTTCCGGGCCCTGATCCGGGCCTATCAATTACTCATCAGCCCGTGGCGCGGGCCGACCTGCCGTTACCATCCGTCGTGCTCGCACTACGCGATGGAAGCGCTCGAACAGCACGGCACACTTCGCGGATCATGGCTCGCCGTTCGTCGCATTGCGCGCTGTCATCCATTTCGCGAGGGCGGTTTCGATCCCGTACCGCCTCGCGCCGCAGATTGATTCCCTTTCTATTTCTGTGAAATTTCGTTAAAGCTCATCGTGACTTCGACTAATGCACGCATGTTTTTGTGGCTCGGCCTGGTCCTCGTGCTGTGGATCAATTTCGAGACGTGGCAACGAGACTACGCCCTGCCGTCGACCAGCTCGACGCCGTCAGCTCCGAACTCCCCCTCCACGAGCGGTCTGGGCTCAAGCGTGCCGAAGGCCGTTCCACCCACCGCGCCTCCGGCCAGCACACCCATCGCCACTCCCTCCGCGCTGTCTGGCGCGATTCCCACACCGGCGCCTAACGCAGCAACCTCGGAGATAGCTCCTGCCGCAGAGGGTGTCGCATCGACGGCTGCCGCGCCGGCTGCTGCCGCGGCACCGCCGCAAGAAATTCGAATCAAGACGGACGTTCTCGATCTCGATATCAGCTTGCGTGGCGGCGATCTCGTACGAGCGGACTTGCTGAAGTATCCGCAAGTGAAGGGACAGGATGCGCGAGTCCAGTTACTGAACGACGGACAGACCGGGTTCTACGTCATTCAAACCGGCCTCACCGATGCAGACGGCGCCGCGCATCCGACACACTTGGCGACGTTTGAGACAGCGCAATCGAACTACACGCTTGGCGACGCGCAGGATGAGATCCGCGTGCCGCTGTCTTGGCGTAATGAAATAGCCGGCGTCACCGTGACGAAGACCTATATTCTTCGCCGCGGCTCATATCGCATTGACCTCGAGTACAACATCGATAACCGCGGTATAGAGCCGTGGCGTGCCGCGTCATATGCCCAGATTCTTCGCGACGACCCGCCGGTCGAGCGCTCGATGTTCAGTGTCGAAAGCTACGCGTTTCAGGGACCGGCTTATTACAACAGCACCAAATATTTCAAGATCGATCGAACCAGCATCCCTGAGAGTGAGCTGCCGCGCGAAGTCACCACCGGCTGGATCGCCGGGATGCAACACCACTTTGTGACGGCGGTCGTGCCGACGGAAGGCCGCAGCTATGCGTATGCCCTGCGGACCGAAGGGAACCAATATTTGTTATCGACCACCGGACCGTCGGTCACGGTGGCACCTCAGAGCGGCGCAACGCTCAAAGAAACCTTGTTCGTTGGGCCCAAACTTCAGTCACAACTCAAAACCACAGGCCCTCGACTCGATCTCGTAGCCGATTACGGCGTTCTGACGCTGCTGGCAGAGCCGCTCTTCTGGTTGCTCGAGCAGGCGCACAACGTCGTTGGCAACTGGGGTTGGGCGATCATCATCGTTACTTTCTTGTTGAAGCTCGTGTTCTATCCGCTCTCTGAGTCGTCGGGCCGTTCCATGGCGAAAATGCGTCTTTTGACGCCGCGCATGAAAAATCTCCAGGAAACTTACAAGGACGATCGCGAAAAGTTGGGCCGCGCGATGATGGATCTCTACAAGCGCGAGAAGATCAACCCGGCGGCAGGGTGTCTACCTATCCTCATTCAAATGCCGGTGTTCTTCGCGTTCTATTGGGTGCTGCTCGAGAGCGTCGAGATGCGCCAAGCGCCGTTCATGTTCTGGATACAAGACCTCTCTTCGCGAGATCCGTTCTTCGTGCTGCCAGTCATCATGGCGGGCGCGATGTACGTGCAATACAAACTCAATCCGACGCCTCCCGATCCGATCCAAGCGAAGGTATTCATGATCCTGCCCTTCGTGATGAGTATCACCTTCGCGTTTTTCCCGGCGGGACTCGTGCTGTACTGGGTCATCAATACGCTTTTGACCATCGCGCAGCAATGGAACATCAACCGCCGCATCGAAGCGGAGGCGAAGAAAACGAGGTCGGGTTGAGGTCGGAATTCTCGACCGATACGATCGTCGCTGTCGCCACCGCACCGGGTCGCGGCGGCGTCGGAATCGTCCGTATCTCCGGGCCCGCTACGCGCCGTATCGGCGAAGGCCTGCTATCGACAGCGCTCCCTAAGCCGCGCGTTGCGACACGGTCTCGATTTCACGATGGCGCCCGAGCCGTACTCGACGAAGGCCTCTCACTTTTCTTTGTTGCGCCACATAGCTACACCGGAGAGGACGTTCTAGAGTTACAGGGACACGGTGGACCTGTGGTGCTCGAAGCGCTTGTCGAGCGCGCGGTCTCGCTTGGAGCGCGCCGCGCAAGGCCTGGCGAATTCACGCAGCGTGCATTTCTCAACGACAAGCTGGATTTAGCCCAAGCCGAAGCCGTCGCCGATCTCATCGATGCGGGTTCTCTGGCGGCAGCGCGGGCCGCGGTGCGATCTCTTCAGGGTGAATTTTCGGCGCAGGTTCACGAGCTCGTCGACGCGGTCATCGAGCTGCGTGTCTGGGTCGAGGCAGCCATCGACTTCCCCGAAGAGGAAATCGATTTTTTGGCCGATCGCGCGCTCACGAGTCGCCTGTCCGCCCTGCGTGGCCGCTTTGCGTCGGTACTACACGCGGCCCAGCAGGGTCGAGTGTTACGCGATGGTATGACCGTCGTCATCGCGGGTCGCCCGAATGCCGGTAAGTCGAGCTTGCTGAACGCCCTTGCGGGCCATGAGGCCGCGATCGTCACACCGATCGCCGGAACCACTCGAGACGTATTGCGAGAGCTGATCTCGATCGACGGTATGCCGCTTCAAATCGTAGACACCGCAGGGCTACGCGACGCGGGAGACCTCGTCGAAGCAGAAGGCATCCGCCGCGCGCGACTTGCGATGCAACAGGCCGATCGTGTTCTGTTCGTGGTGGATGCCACGACCGATCGGCGTGCGGAGTCACTCGCCGAAGAAAAAGTGCGGTTGCCGACGGGCGTTCCGATCACCCTACTCTTCAACAAAATCGATGCCGTAGCAGGAGACGTCGACACTCACCGCACAGAATCTGGCGCCGATGCCATGCTCATGATCTCGGCGAAAACTGGCGCGGGATTGGCTGAGCTCCGTGAGCACTTGAAAATCTGCATGGGCTACGATGCCGGCCAGGTTGGAACCGTGAGTGCCCGAGCGCGTCATGTCGAGGCGCTCCAGCGCGCTGAACGCCACACTGAAGAAGCTGTCCGACAATTCAAAGAATCGAGAGCTGGCGAGCTGGTGGCCGAAGAGTTGCGCGCGGCGCAGACGGCTCTCACAGACATCACGGGTGAGTTTCATGCCGATGATCTGCTTGGCCGAATCTTCGGCAGCTTCTGCATCGGAAAATAACGAACCCCAGCTCTTGAAGGGTCAGCGTTTCGCTGCGATGAACGCGAACCCTGCACCGATGAACAATGCCGAGATGGCCGATACGTTGACGAACACCTGCGCGTAGCCAAGGTTTCGAACGTCGATGAAGAAATAGGGATATACGTCGCCGATCTCGCCCCGCATCAAGATGTAGACGAGATAAGCGGCTGGATAGGCAAATACCCGCCATACGTCGCCCCACACCAGCGAACCCCGTGGTACCACGCGCCACCAAAAGATGGCGAAGACGACTGGAACAATATAGTGATGGATCACGTTCGTGATCGCAGCGACGCCGGTGGGTTGGTACTGCGCGCGCAACAGCACGTGGAAGATGAGCCCAACCATCACGATCGAGACTGCGGCTGCCGTGACGACCCAAGGCTCGCGCCAGGCGGCCCAACGAGACCCGGACTCTCGCGGAGCGCTGAACGCGGTCGCGACGATCGTGCAAAAAAGATTCGTGAGGATCGTGTAGTAGCCGGTGTACATGAAGACACCAAAAGCCGCGCTATGCCCCAGCTTCATTTGGTGCTGCACACTGATTACGAGCTGAGCCGCCAGCGCAGCCCAGCCGAACATCGCGAGCAGTCGTGCTGTGACCTGATTCACCAGTAATGCTGCCATTTGGCGCGCTTCACGAAATGCTGAAAGGCGTCGCGTTTGTCTTTGGGCTGGTAATCGAGATAACCATTAGGCGCGTAGCGCTCGACATACTGGTCGAGCACCGGTCGGTAGAGATGTAGATGCAAATCGGGAATCCGGTGTTTGGATCGAAACTCTGCGATGGGAATTCGCGCCGATTCGCGAGTCTCGAACGGCCCTGCTTTCGCGAGCGCCACACCGCGTGGCCCGAATATCGAAGATCGTCCTGGCCCGCCGTAATTGGCATCTTCAAAGAAACCCGGGTTCCGCCCCTGAGTGGCGACGGAATTGTTGGCGATCATGGTGTAGACGCTGTTGTGGTACGACGTGAGGCGCATGTCATCCCATTCGAAGCCACCGGTCGCCACGCGGCAGATGATCTCGGCACCTTTGAAGGCCATGCAGCGGAAGAGTTCGGGCTCGAACTGCACGGCCGACATGGCGATGTTGCCGATATCGGTGCGCTCCACGGGAATCACCGCATCGATACCGTACATTTCGATGAACCGGTCGTACACGTCGTAGATCACCGAGGTGTATTGCTCGGCAAACGGAAACATTCCGCGCACGTTGCGTTGCTTCCAGTGCGAGACCACGCTGCCGTCGGGTTTGCACATCACCATCAGATGAAGAATGTGGCCCGGCCAATTCACCGTGTCTTTGGCGTAGGTGCCGAAGACGATGTAGCAGTTGTACTGCTTGGCCTTCTTGGCGACCTCCTCGGCCTCCGGGCCCGGCACTTCGATCGAGAGCGCGTAATGCTGATCGCGCGTCCAGTTGCTGAAGCCCGTGATCGGAAATTCGTGGAAGAGCAGCAGATCGCAGCGGCCGCCGAACCCTTGCGCGATATCGATCGACTCCAGAAAGTAATCGAGGTTGCGTCGAAGATCGGGCCCCGGATTGGCGCCATCGACCCCGTTCACCCGGGTCTGCACGACGGCGGCCGTGATGGCCTCTTGTCGCAGGTCGACGACGGGGTAGGTGCCATCGGCACGAACCATCTCCGGAGGCGTGCGGTCGGTCATGGTCGGTCTCCTTGGGGCGCTCAGGCGGTTCGGCGTTTCAGATGCACGAGCAGGACGGACACCGCAGCAGGGGTCACGCCCGGCAAGCGCGAGGCCTGACCGAGGGTATCCGGTCGCGCCGCCGCCAGCCGCTGCCGCACTTCATTCGACAGCCCAGCGACCGAGCTGTAGTTGAGGTCCCCGGGTAGGGGGGTCTCCTCGCTTTTGCGCTGTCGTTCGATTTCGTCCTGCTGTCGTTCGATGTACCCGAAGTACTTGGCGCGGACCTCGACTTGGAGACGGACCGCCTCGGGGAGCCGGTCGTCGAGGGCGGCGAGGGCGGGCAACGGGTCGGCGGAAGAGAAGGCTGCGCCGATGTCTTCCCCCGCCGCGGTGGCGAGGGCGGGGAGCCCGGCGTAGTCCACCTCGGGCCGGCGGAGCAGATCGAAGGCCGAGACCCCCTTGAGGCGGGTGGTCGACAGCCGTCGAACTTCGGTCTCGGCAGCCTCCCGCTTTCGACAGAAGAACGTCCAGCGCTCGTCATCGACGAGCCCCATCGAGCGACCGATTTCGGTCAGTCGGAGGTCCGCGTTGTCCTCCCGAAGGAGCAGCCGATGCTCGGCCCGACTCGTGAACATCCGGTAGGGTTCGGGGGCTCCGCGGGTGATGAGATCGTCCACCAAGACACCGAGGTAGGCCTCCGCTCGGGAGGGGGTCCAAGGGGCCTCGTCACGAACCTGGCGCGCGGCGTTGATGCCCGCGACCAGACCCTGAGCACCGGCCTCTTCGTAGCCCGTCGTGCCGTTGATCTGACCCGCGAAGAAGAGCCCGCCAATGACCTTGGTCTCGAGCCAACCATGGAGGTCGCGGGGGTCGAAAAAATCGTACTCGATGGCGTAGCCTGGGCGGGTGATGTGGGCCCGTTCAAAGCCCCTAATCGAGCGCACGAATTCGACCTGAACATCGTACGGAAGACTCGTCGAAATTCCGTTCGGATAGACCTCGTGAGTCGACAGTCCTTCGGGCTCGACGAACACCTGGTGAGAGCTCTTGTCGGCGAAGCGATGGACCTTGTCTTCGACCGACGGACAGTAGCGCGGACCGACGCCTTCGATCTTTCCAGTGAACATCGGCGAGCGATCGCAGCCCGATCGGATCAACGCATGGGTACCCTCATTTGTCGCCGTAATGAAACAAGGAATCTGCTCTGGATGCTCATTGATGCGCCCAAGGAATGAAAACACGGGTCGCGGGTCATCGGAGTACTGGGGCGCCATGACACTGTAGTCGAGGCTTCGACCATCGATTCGGGGCGGCGTACCCGTCTTTAGACGGCCGACTCGGAGGGGCAATTCGCGTAATCGGGCAGCGAGCGCATTAGACGGCGGATCACCCGCACGACCCCCTGAATACTGGTCGAGACCGACGTGAATTCGGCCCCCTAAAAAGGTGCCGACCGTGAGCACGACGGCGGGTGCTCCGAATCGAATTCCGGTGACCGTGACGACGCCTCGAACTCGCCCATTTTCGACCACGAGATCGGCCGCCTCTTGTTGGAAGATTGAGAGGTTCGGTTGGTTCTCGAGGAGGGCCCGAATCGTCTTCCGGTAGAGCAGCCGATCGGCCTGCGCACGGGTCGCTCGGACCGCCGGACCTTTGCTCGCGTTGAGGGTCCGAAACTGGATGCCGGCTCGGTCGACGGCGCGCGCCATCGCACCTCCCATGGCATCGATTTCGCGAACGAGGTGACCCTTGCCGATACCCCCGAAGGCGGGGTTGCAACTCATCTGTCCGAGGGTCTCGATGCTCTGGGTCAGCAGCAGGGTCCGTCGACCCATTCGCGCAGAGGCGAGCGCAGCCTCGGTGCCGGCATGACCGCCCCCGATGACGATGACTTCGAATGTGTCCGCGTAATCCATGGTCGGCAAGATTCTATGTGAATCGATCAGATAACGCCGGCTTCGAGACCGCCCCCGATGAGGGGTGCGCGCGCTCGGCGTAGGATCGACGCCATGAGACCCCAACCCTCAAAAGTCGTTCAAGGGATCCTGGCCATCTTGGTCGGGATCCTCTCCCTCAACGCTCCGGCGGCCACGTTCGAGGTTCAGCTCCCGGCCAATCTTCGGGAGGGTCCCCAGGGCGGGCGCCTACTCCTCATCCTGGCTCCAGCCGACCAGTCACCCGACCGAGAGCCTCGGTTTTTGGTCAATTGGGACAGCGGAGCGATCCCGTTTTTTGGTCTCGATGTCGAGGGCTGGAAGCCGGGAACCAGCCGGAGCGTCGATGACGGCGCCCTCGGGTTTCCGATACGCGCGCTCTCAAGCCTGCCCACGGGCGATTACCGGGTACAGGCCGTACTCAATCGCTACGACACCTTCCGGCTCGCAGACGGGCGAGTGCTCAAGTTGCCGCCTGATCGGGGAGAAGGGCAGCAGTGGCGCGAAAAGCCCGGCAACCTGTACTCGAGACCGACCCTGCTGCGCTGGCGTGGCCCGCTGACCGCCTCACCGCTCCCAAGGCTGGTGCTGACCGAGAAGATTCCACCGGTCGAGCCTTTCCGCGAGACGGCTTGGGTCAAATCCGTGCGCGTGCGCAGCGAGCGACTGTCCAAGTTTTGGGGCCGCGACGTGCATCTCGGTGCCTTCGTCACCTTGCCGCTCGGTTTCAACGATCGGCCCGATGCACGCTATCCGCTCGTGATCAATCACGGGCATTTCTCTTCGGCGCCCTCCAACTGGCGCGAAACACCGCCCGATCCGACTCTCGAGCCCGACTACAGTTCGCGCTTCAAGCTCGAGGGCTACAACCGCATCCAGCAGCAATACGCTTGGGATTTTTTCCAGGCGTGGACGGGCCCGGGTTTTCCTCGAGTGTTGCTCGTCGAAATCCAGCACCCCACGCCGTTCTACGACGACTCCTACGGCGTCAATTCCGCGAACAACGGTCCCTATGGCGATGCCATCCAGTACGAGCTCATTCCAGAAATCGAAAAACGTTTTCGCGGGATCGGGCAGGGCTGGGCACGTTTCGTGTTTGGAGGCAGTACCGGCGGATGGATCGCAATGGCCACGCAGATGTTCTATCCCGACGAGTACAACGGCGCGTGGATCGCGTGCCCGGACCCCATCGATTTTCGGCACTACATGACCGTCAATATCTACGAGGATAAAAATGCCTACGTCATGCCGAACCGCTTCAAGCGTACACCGCGCCCTGCGCATCGAAACTGGCTGGGTCATATCGACACGACGATCGAAGAAAACAATCTTTGGGAGCTTGCGCTGGGTACTCAAGGCCGCAGCGGTGATCAGTGGGACGCGTGGGAGTCGGTGTTTTCGCCCGTCGGCCCCGACGGCTACCCGCGCCGCATCTTTGATCGCCTCACAGGCGAGATCGATCCCGCAACCGCCGCACATTGGCGCGAAAACTACGACCTTGGACATATCCTGCGCCGCGACTGGGAGAAGCTCGGACCGAAGTTGCGCGGCAAGTTGCGCCTCTACGTCGGCGACATGGATAACTATTACTTGAACAACGCGGTCTACGCGGTCGAAGAATTTCTACGGACCGCGCAGCCCGCCGCGGATGCCGTCATCGACTACGGCGATCGAGCCGAGCACTGCTGGAATGGCGATCACACTCGCGCGAATGCCTATTCACGCTTGCGCTATCCGCAGATGGTATTGCCTTGGGCCACCGAGAGAATGCTCAAAACCGCGCCACCGGGTGCCGATGTGCGCAGTTGGCGCTACTGACGAGAGCTTTACTTACGCCAGAACGCTGCCGAGAACAGTACGAGTACGCTCAAGATCTCGAGTCGTCCCAAAATCATCCCGACCGTGCAAATCCAGGTCTGGAAATCGGTGAGACCCTGAAAATTTCCCATCGGCCCGACTGAGCCGAGACCCGGACCGAGGTTGTTGACGCTCGCTACGACCGCCGAGAATGCCGGAATGAAATCCATCCCCGACAGCAGCATCAAAAAAGTGAGGACGGCAATCGTCTGGAAGTAAAGAAAGATGAACGCCAGCACGGAGGCGACGATACGCTCTGGGATGACTTGATCCCCGACTCGAATGGGAATGACTGCAGAGGGATGAACAATCTGCTTCATTTCGCGCCGCGCCTGCTGCAAGAGCATCAGCGAGCGGAACATCTTGATGCCGCCCCCAGTCGAGCCGGTACTGCAGACGATGCACGACAGGAACAGCATCCACACGGGCGCGAACAGCGGCCAACTGTCGTAAGCCTCGGCTGCAAAGCCGCTCGTCGTGGCGACGGATACCACCGCAAACGCCGCGTGCCTCAGCGACTCGAGCACGCTCTCGTACTCTCCGTGAACCTTGAGCACGACCGCCACCGCAATGACACTTGTACCAATAATCGATAACACTGCCTTGACCTCCGGGTCTTGTCGGTAGGGCATCAGCGAGCGTGTGCGAATAGCCGTGAAGTGACGCGCGAAATTGAGTGCGGCAGTGAGCATCAACACGATCATCACGACCTCGACGACCGCGGAATCGAAATGACCGACACTGGTGTCATGCGTCGAGAAGCCACCGAGCGCTATTGCTGAGAACGCATGACAGATGGCGTCGAACCAATTCATTCCCGCCAGTCGAAGCGCGACGGTGCCGATCAACGTTATGCCAGCGTAGGTAATCCAGAGTGCTTTGGCCGTCTCTGTGATGCGCGGCGTGAGCTTCTCGTCTTTGATCGGCCCAGGTGTCTCTGCGCGATACAGCGCCATACCACCGACGCCGAGCAGTGGCAGCACGGCCACGGCGAGCACGATGATGCCGATGCCGCCGAACCAATGCAGCGCGTGCCGCCAAAAATTGATGGAGGGAGGGAGGTTATCGAGATTGGTGAGCACTGTTCCACCTGATGTTGCGAGCCCCGAAACAGCCTCGAAATACGCGTCTGTGAAACTGAGATGAGGCAGCGCGATCAAAAAAGGAATCGACGCCGAGGCGGACATCAGGACCCAAGCGAGCGTCACCAGTAAAAATCCGTCGCGGGCTTTCAATTCCCTCTTGTGACGTCTCGTGAGTGCCGCGACCAGGAGCCCGAGAACGACGTTGATGCCGGCGGCTACGGCGAAATCGAGAAACGTGCCATCTTGCATGATGATTGAGCAGACCATCGGCATGATGAACCCCGTGGCGAAGAACGCCATCATCAGGCCTAGAACATGAGCGACAGCCAGCATGGACGAGCGTTTCGCTCAGCGCCTGCTGGCGGTTTCGCCGAGGAACAGACGCTCGACCTGATCGACGTGGCGGCGATCCGTGATGAATAGCACGACGTGATCGTCGGTCTCCACGACCGTATCGTGGTGCGCCATGATGACGTCGTCACCGCGGACGATGCAGCCGATCTTCGCACCCTCGGGTAACGCGATGTCTTCCACGCGTTGGCCGACGACCCGCGAACTGCGATGGTCGCCGTGGATGATGGTCTCAAGCGCTTCAGCAGCGCCACGCCGCAGAGAGTGTACTTGGACGACGTCGCCACGGCGGACGTACGTCAACAGCGAACCGATGGTGATGGTCTGGGGAGAGATCGCGACGTCGATGCTGCCGCTTTGCATGAGCTCGGCATACGACGGCTTATTTATGAGTGCCATCACCTTGGCTGCGCCAAGACGTTTGGCTAGCATCGCCGAGAGAATGTTCGCTTCCTCTGAGTTGGTGAGCGCCACGAAGACATCGCAGCTGTCGATGTTTTCTTCGACGAGTAGCTCTTCGTCCGCGGCATTACCTTCGAGTACGATGGCGCTGTCGAGCCGCTCTGCGATTCGACGCGCTTGTTTCGGATCGCGCTCGATGAGCTTTACTTGATTATTTTCTTCGAGGCGCTTGGCGAGTGCGAAACCAATATGTCCGCCGCCAGCGATGACCACTCGGCGCACGGGTTTTTCTTCTTTCCGCATCTCGGCCATGAATTGACGGATGTCGTTTTTGGCAGCGAGGAAAAACACTTCGTCGCCATCTTCGATGACGGTGTCTCCCTCAGGCTGCACGCTTCGACCATTTCGATAGATCGCGACCACTCTCGCTTCGGTATTCGGAATGTGATCTTTGAGACTGCGCAAGGCCTGACCGACCAGCAGACCCCCCTTGCGCGCCGAGAGCCCCACGAGGCGAACTTTGCCGTCGGCGAAATCGAGTACTTGCAGCGCACCGGGGTAACGAATGAGCCGTTCGATGTAATTGGTGACGAGCTGTTCGGGGCTGATCCATACGTCGACCGACAAGGCCTCAGCGCTGAAGAGCTCAGGATGGCGGGTGTACTCGGCGGATCGGATGCGCGCGAGTTTGGTCGGGGTGCGGTAGAGCGTGTACGCCACTTCGCAGGCCATCATGTTGACTTCATCCGAGCTCGTGAGCGCGACGAGGATATCTGCGGAGGCCGCGCCCGCTGCCTCGAGGATTGAGGGGTACGCCGCGTTACCGACGACCGTGCGAATATCGAGGCGATCTTGAAGATCGCGCAGCAGCTCTTCGTTGGTGTCGACGACCGTGACTTCGTTGGCCTCTTCACGAGCGAGTTGGTAGGCCGCCGTGCGCCCGACTTGTCCGGCGCCGAGGATCACGATCTTCATAAGAATGGATAGGGTACTCCCAACGCCACCCACGTAACAGAGGCGAGGGGGTATGCTTGGACGCCATGAACACCGGTTCCGAATTCGGACGCGCCGGGAAAGTGCTCACGGCTTCGATGGTTGGCGTGGCATGCGGCGCTTCGCCGCTTCCCTTCATCACCATCGGGTTTTTCATCGACCCGCTGCAACAAGAGTTTGGCTGGAGCCGAACCGAGATCAGTCTCGGTGTGACCATTTACGGCATCCTTGCAGCGTTGCTTGCCCCCGTCTTTGGCGGACTGGCGGATCGTCATGGTGTGAGACCGGTCGCGCTCGGATCTTTGGCGATTTTTGGTCTGACCTTTGCCGCATTTGCCGTGGTACCGGGCGAATTGTGGGCGTTTTATCTCGTCTGGCTGATGATCGGTTTGTTCGGTATCGGCTCGACGCCAGTCACCTGGTCCCGTGCCGTGAACCTCTGGTTTTTCAAGCAGCGCGGTCTGGCGCTGGGGCTCATGTTGGTGGGCACCAGCATTTCGGCCATCGTCTTGCCGTTTCTGACTACTTATTTCATCACCCATTTCGGCTGGCGCACGGCGTACGCCCTGCTGGCGTTGTTGCCGCTCGCCGTGGCGTTGCCTCTGGGCATACTTTGGTTTCGCGAGCCACGCCCCGAAGAGCGTCCCCCGGGCGTCGGCGCGGCATCGGATCCGTCCGCATTGCCCGGACGCACATTAAAAGAGGCGATGAGCGAAGGGCGGTTCTGGATTCTCTGGACCTCCGTCGCGCTGATCACGCTGGCCTATGCGGGTGCGCTGGTATTCCTGCCCTCCATGCTCAAGCAGCGCGAGTTTGATCCGACGAGTGTCGCGACGGTCCTCAGCGTGTTTGGCCTGTCGATCTTTGCGGGTCGCATCATCACGGGCTTACTGCTTGACCGGTTTTGGGCGCCGCTCGTCACGCTGCCCATTCTTTGTTTGCCCGCGCTCTCGTGTTGGATGTTGATGGGGGACGCACCCCTCGGATTAGCCATGGCCGTTCTGGCCGCATTTCTAATGGGATTTGCCTCGGGCGCCGAGACGGATCTCATAGCGTATCTCGCAGGCCGCTATTTCGGCATGAAAAGTTATGGCCAGATCTATGGCGTGCAGTACATGGCCTTTGGCTTGATGGCGGCGTTGTCGCCCACGCTCTACGGCTGGGTTCGCGATACCACCGGGAGCTTTGATCCGATGCTACTTGCTGCGGCAATCATATTCTTGGCCGGCGCGTTCTTGTTGCTGCTGCTTGGGCCTTACCCGGATTTCAGCCGGGACTCCAAGACACCCAACCGAACTGCCAGCTCAGAAGGATGAAACCGCCGAAGACGATTCGGTACCACGCGAAGACCGCGAAAGAGTGCTGGCTGACGTAGCGGATGAGAAAGCGGATCGCGATCAACGCTGCAAAAAACGCGACGACGCTACTCAATAAAATCGACCGGGCTTCATCTGCCGTGATGGGCTCGCGCGCATCGAGCAATTTGTAGCCCGTTGCCGCCAGCATCACTGGGATCGCTACGAAGAACGAAAACTCGGCGGCGGTCTTGCGGGAGAGCCCCGCCAACAACCCGCCGAGAATGGTGGCGGCCGAACGGCTGGTTCCGGGGACGAGTGCCAGCATCTGGAAAAGCCCGACTTTGAAAGCGTCCATGGGCTGCAACTGATCTACGGACGTCACACGCTCGACATGGGGCCTACGCTCCGCCCAAAGAATCAGCACACCGCCAATGACGAGCGCGAGCGCGACGGGAATCGGTGCGAATAGCACGCTGCGGATCGTGTCCTCGAAGGCGAGCCCCGCTACGGCTGCAGGCAAAAACGCTAGGAAAAGATTGAGCGCGAACAGACGGGACTGGCGATCGCTGATCAAGGTCGTGCCGATGGCCCATAGGCGGCGGCGATACTCCCAGCACACGGCCAAAATCGCGGCGCCTTGAACCACGATGAGCTGACGGAATCCGATCTCACCCTCCGGATCGAGTAGCGCACGAGTGATGACAAGATGTCCCGTGCTCGAGATCGGCAGGAATTCGGTCAGGCCTTCGACGAGGCCGATGATGACGTCGACGATCCAGTCAGCCATATCAGTCCGGTATTCTTTGACCGCGGGTTTCGATGATCCAACCCATACCGAGCAGGCCGATGAGTGGGATGAAGCCCACCATGAAAAGGGTATTTAGGACGACAGTCGGATCTCCGGCGCCCGCAGCCGCAACCGATCCCACGAAGAATGGACCTGCAGCCGCGACGACACGACCGATGTTGTAGGTGAATCCGGAACCTGTTGCACGAAGGCGCGTCGGAAACAACTCCGGAAGATAGAACGTGAAGCTGCCGAAGATGCCGAACACGGTGAGGCCGATGAAGAAATACATGTAGAGGCGAACCTGTGGCGGCAGATCGAGACCGAAAGTAGACAGTAGCGAAAGCGCCGAGCAACCGAGGTAAATGACGAACATCGGCTTGCGACCCCAGCGCTTGGCAAAAGGGATGGTCAGCAAGGTGCCAATGAGACCACCTAAATTGAAGATCGTGGTGGCCTGCGTTTTCCAGGATTCGGTGAGAATACTCGTGGCCGTTCGGTCGAGTCCGAGTTGCAGCGCCTCGGCTTGAGCCAGCCCGGCGACCACGACGGGAATGAAGGCATTGCAGCTCCACCAGGTCAGCAGTGCAATGAGAGCGACCAGTAGTGCGCTGCGCGTACGCGGCCAGATCTCTGGCGTGAATAGCTCGCGCAATCGTGGCGGGGGTGCCTTGGCTGCAGCAGCCTGCCAACGCTCCGGTTCTTCGACAAATATCCTCACCCAAATCGCGAAGGCCGCCGGCAGAAGACCGAAAATCAGCGCATAACGCCAAGAGACTTCGGGCACATCGGCGAAGAAATGGCCCGCAATGAGCGCGTTGACGCCTGTCGCGAGGAACAGACCAAACGGAGCCGCCGTATAAAGGACTGCACCGGCCTCGACGCGCTGGTCTTCCGGAACGACTTCCGCGACGAGTGCACAACCCGCCGCCCACTCGCCGCCGATCCCGAGGCTCGCGATGATTCGACAGACAATCAGCTGTTCAATCGTCGTGACGAAGGCACAGAGCGCCGTACCGACGGCGTAGAGCACCATCGTGATGAGCAGTACGCGCTTGCGACCATAGCGATCGGAGATCGGTCCGAACAGCACGCCACCGACCGCCCAGCCGACGAGGAAAATGGCCGTGATGAGCCCTGTCCAGTAGAGCGTCGCGGAGCGGGCCTCTGGGGAGCCAATCTCGAGACCGAGCAGCGTCGGGATGGCATTGGGTGCGACGTAGTTGAACAACAACCCGTCAAAGATATCGAAGCCCCAGCCGAGCCAGGCGGCAAAGAGTACGATCCATTGGTAGCGGGTCAATCGCAGCATCGGCGCCCCCTCCCGAAAGTTGGTTCAGCGACGTGCGGCGTTGACCGCATCGCGTAGTTCGAGTGTCGCACGTCGGGCTGCGGTCGCGAAGTTCTCACCTTGACTCGCATACAGGATACCCCGAGAGGAACTGATCACGAGGCCGCGACCGTCGGCACGCCGGCCATTACGCACGGCTTTTTCGATATCGCCACCCTGTGCACCAATACCGGGCATCAGGAAGGTCATGTCGCCGGTGATCCTACGAATATCAGCGAGGTCATCAGGGTAGGTAGCGCCGATGACGAGCAAGCAATTACCGCGCGAGTTCCATTCTTTGGAGACTTTCTCTGCGACAAGTTGATAGAGCTTGCGCCCTCCCACGTCGAGGTCTTGCAGTTCACGCGCTCCGGAATTGGAGGTTCGACATAACACGACGACGCCTTTGTCGGCGTATTCGAGGAAGGGTTCTGCAGAGTCACGACCGAGATAAGGGTTGATCGTGACGGCGTCGGCACCGTAGCGCTCGAACGCTTCGCGCGCGTACTTCTCCGCTGTCCTGCCGATGTCACCTCGCTTGGAATCGAGGATCACCTGGATTCCCGGCGCCCGCTGACGGATATAGCGAATGGTTTCAAGCAACTGCTCTTCAGCACTGACCGCAGCGTAGTGAGCGATCTGCGGCTTGTAGGCGCAGGCTAAATCGGCTGTCGCATCGATGATGGCGCGGTTGAATTCAAGAATGGCCTGGGGCCGCTGCCGAATATGGGCGGGAAACTTCCCAATCTCAGGATCGAGACCGACACAGACGAGAGACTGCGTCGAGGTCATCGCTGCATCGAGTCGTTGAAGAAACTTAGAAGCGCTCATGATGGGGCGGCAGTTTAACCGCAGCCGCCGCTTGCGGGGGCGTTCGGCTCACGCCGGTCCGAGATTGGCGTACTGCAGCATTAACCATTTGCTACCCGCGCCTTCGAAATTGACCTGAACGCGCGCGTGTGGCCCCTGGCCTTCGATGTTGAGTACGACCCCTGTGCCGAATTTGGCGTGGCGGACTCGCGCACCGAGTCGAAGCCCCGGCGCCACCGGCTCGCTTCGCAGGGCAGAGGGACCTGTCGAGCGCGGCGGGGAATGGGCGCGGGCCACACTGGCGGCGTAGCCTTGGCCTCCCTGCACCCGAGGACGTACTTCCTCGAGTAACTCCTCGGGGATTTCCTTGATGAATCTCGAAGGCTGTCCATAGCTGTCGATGCCGTGAAGGCGACGCTGCTCGGCATAGGTGAGAAAGAGCTGTGTCATCGCTCGCGTCGTACCCACATAAGCGAGACGCCTCTCCTCTTCTAAGGAGTCAAGATCGTTGAGCGATCGTTGATGCGGGAACAGCCCGTCTTCGAGGCCCGCGAGAAACACGAGCGGGAACTCGAGCCCCTTGGCGGTGTGCAGAGTCATCATCTGAATGCAGTCTTCCCAAGCCTCGGCTTGACCCTCGCCCGACTCAAGTACCGCATGCGCGAGAAACGCCTCGAGCGGAGGGAGATCTTCGCCGTCGACTCTTTCGGGCTCGAAGCCGCGCGCTGCGGAGACGAGCTCGAGCAGGTTCTCGGCCCGGGCTTCGCCACGCTCCGCTTTTTCTTTTCGGTGATGTTCGAGGAGACCGCTCGAGTTGATCACCTGATCGACGATTTCGTGCAGCGCGAGGTCCCGCGTATCTTCAGCGAGCCGATCGATTAACTGTAGGAACCCGTGAATGGAGGCGCTGGCTTTGGCGCCGAGTCCACCCGACGCCGTGGTCGCTGCCGTCCAAAGGGAGCTGCTGGCTGCTCGCGCCTGTTCCCGTAGCGTATCGAGGCTCTTGGCGCCGATCCCTCGCGTTGGAAGATTGACGACGCGCTCGAACGACGTGTCATCGTGTCGGTTAGACACGAGCCTGAGATAGGCGAGTGCGTCCTTGATTTCGGCTCGTTCGAAGAATCGGAGCCCGCCGTAAACTCGGTAAGGAATTCGGGCTGATAAAAACACTTCTTCGAATACGCGCGATTGAGCATTCGATCGGTAAAGAATTGCGATGTCGCGTCGATTCCCGCCGCGCGACGTCCACTCCTTGATGCGCTGAAGTACGAATTCGGCTTCGTCACGCTCGTTGAATGCCGCATACAAACGAATGGGCTCGCCGCGCGCTCCGCTCGTCCAGAGGTTCTTGCCGAGACGTCCGCTGTTGTTCGCGATGAGTGCATTGGCCGTATCGAGGATGGTGCCAGTCGAGCGATAGTTTTGTTCGAGCTTGACGAGGCGCGCGTGGGGGAAGTCGCATCGGAAGGTCTGCAGGTTTTCGACTCGGGCGCCGCGCCAACGATAGATCGACTGATCATCGTCGCCGACGGCGAAGGGCGCACCCTCTGATCCGGTGAGCAATTTCATCCAGGCATATTGGATGGTGTTCGTATCCTGGAACTCGTCGATCAGCACATGCCGGAAGCGGCGACGATAGTGGCCGAGCATCTCCGGATTATCGCGCCACAACTCGTATGCGCGCGGCAGCAGTTCGGCGAAGTCGACGACACCGGCTCGCTGACAGGCATCCTCGTAATCTTGGTACAACTTGATGAACTGACGACGAGTTGGATCATTGCCGTCCTTCATCGCCTTGGGGCGTATCCCCTCGTCTTTGTTTTGGTTGATGAAGTATTGGATATCGCGAGGGACCCAGCGCGTCTCATCGAGCGCCTGCGCTTTGAGAATCTTTTTGATCAGTCTGAGTTGATCGTCGCCGTCGAGAATCTGGAATGTTTGGGGAAGGTTAGCTTCCCGCCAGTGCAGACGCAGCAGACGATGGGCGATACCGTGAAATGTACCGATCCAAAGCGCCGCGCCCGGCATCCCGAGTAAGGCTTCAATGCGCGCTCTCATCTCACCCGCGGCCTTGTTGGTAAAGGTGACGGCCAGCACGCTGTGGGCTGATACACCTTCCGCCTCGATGAGCCACGCCACGCGATGTGTGAGGACGCGGGTCTTTCCGCTACCCGCTCCGGCGAGTACGAGCACGGGTCCGATCGGCGCCGTTACAGCCTCGCGCTGGGCGTCGTTGAGCGGATTGAGGATGGGCGAAACGTCCATGACAATGGAATGTTGGCGACGATCGAAAAGAGGGAGGCGATTCTAGAGCGAATCGCCGGACCTGCTTAAGGATTTTTGCTGGAATCCTACCCTCGCGTTTCTTCGATGAACCCGAGCAGCACCGAGACCAGCGTCAAGAACACAGGTCCGATGATCAGCCTGATGCCACCGAAGGCCGCTGCGCTGCCGATGACGTCCATGAACACTGCCAGTGTCGAGACGTGCGCGTGTTTCGATACGAGCAGGGGGCGCAGAAAGTTATCGGAGATCGAGATCAAGGTACCCCAACCGAGCATGAACACGGCCGTACCGGAGTACCCCATGCCTAGAAGCGCCAGCGCGGCAGGCGCCCAAACAAACGCTGTTCCACCCGCAGGCAGTAAATAGAACAGTGCTGCGAGAACGCCGAACGCCACCGGAGAGGGCAGGCTGGTCAGGGCAAAGCCGATCCCCGTGAGCGTCCCTTGAAAAATGGCTGTGAGGCCAGACCTGAACACCACGGCGCGGGGTGTGTTATCGATCAGTATGAACAGCTGCTCCCGCCGTCCGTGGTCGATCGGTAGCAGATGGGTGATGCGCGCGAGGAAATGGCGGCCGTCGCGTAGCATGAAAAAAAGCAGGAACAACATCAGCAGAAACGCCAAGGTCGTATTGAGCGCACCCAAGACCATTTGGCTGCCGAAGCTGGCGGCGTAGCGCAGCAGGGTCTGACCGAGCGTGACGAGGAATCCGGTGATCTCGGTTGGATCGAGATCGAGTGTTTCGGTGAGCCACATGACGGCACCGCCCAAGACCGGGTAGTCACCGAGGCGGCTGACGAGAGACCCGTCTATACGCCAATTGCTGTGCTGCATTCCGTCGATCAGGGTGCGCCCTTGCTCAATGAATTCGGCCCCAAGCTAAAACAACGGCAGGAAAATCACTAATGGTGTGAGCAGGGTGAGCACTGCGGCAGCCAGCGACGGACGGCCCCCGACACGTGCGAGAAGACGGTCTTGCAGCGGTGCGAGTAATACAGCCATGACGATGGACCAGGCGAGTGCACCCTAGAAGGGCGCAAGGACCTGCCATACGGCGAATCCAAGAACGGCCGCACTCAGGACGAGAACACTTCGTCGGTAAAACTCTGACATGGACATCACTATACTCAATTAGAACATCTTGGAGGTTTCGCCCGTGCTGTCCCTCAACGTCAACCCTAGAGCATTCGCATATGTCTTGATCAGCGTGACCGACATGGATCAAGCGCTTGATCTTTGGGCGACCCGTTTCGGTATGGAAGTCGTCGTACGGCGACGGGGGGATGATCACGGACTCTCGCGTCTATGGGGGCTTGCGGACGATGACATCGTGGACCAGGCCTTGCTGGTCACGCCGGGCCGACAACAGGGCGGCATACATCTCGTACGCTTTCGTCAGCCGAGCTCTGCTGTGCGTGAGGGTGCCGCGCCGACCGACCTCGTACCCAAGAGTGTCGACATCGCCGTCCATGATATCCAGTCTCGATTCGCAGAGCTCGAAGCCGCAGGTTTCAAGTTTCGCTCAAAAATTGGGCGGTTCGAGACCGACGGTATCGTCGTGCATGAAGTTCATATGAACGGTCCCGAGTCCGTGAATATCGTATTCCTCGAGACGGAGGGCAAGCCTGAGCACGTGAGCGTCAAAGGCTATGGGGTCGCGCCGCAAGTGATCGCTACCACGCCCGACAACCTTGGCGAAAAAGCGTTCTTCGAGCGCGTCCTCGATCTTGATGAAACCTCATACCATCGTTTCTCTGGGCCAGAAGTGGAACGGACCATCGGATTACCTCCGGGTGGCGCGCTCGACGTACGGATTTTCGGCGATTCAGACTACGACTACGGACGCCTCGAAATCGTCCAGTACGAACGCGTGAAGAGCAATGATCTTTATTCGCGCGCCCAGCCACCTGCACGTGGTTTTTTATCCGTCTCGTTTTTCGTCAAAGATATTGGCGAGGTCCTCGACCGAGCGGCATCGCTTCAGCAATCACGCGGAATAGGCGCTATGCGCGCACCGACGCACGATCATGGTATGGTGGAAACGATTTTCGGACGGGCCCGAATGGCCACGCTGACATCACCCGCCGGGCTGGTCGTACTGCTCGTCGAACAGCCAAAGGGCTGATGCCTTACCAGCGATTACGCAACTCGCGCAGTTTCAAAAAAATCTCTCGAGGGTCTGACCGATCGCCTAGATCCGGAAAAACTTTGCGTAAGCCCTCGATCACGACTGGGTTTTGCAGTCTGAAAAATGTATTGATACGGCGTTCGTCACCCAGCGTCGTGACAGGTGCGTGCGCGCCATCCAAACCTTGCACGCTCGCCAGCAAAGTCGAGGCATCGTGGTTGTTCGGCTCTCGATCGAGGGTGAAGGCGAGGTTACGAGCGAGATAGTCGTGTCCTGGATGGATGCGCGTGGCATCCGGCAGCGGCGCGAGGCGTTGTACGAAGGTGTGATAGAGCAGTTCCGGATCGCCGCCGTTGTGACAATTGCCTGCGCCCGCGTTGAACAGTGTGTCCCCGCACAGCAGCTCGGGCGGGGCAGAGGACGACCTTCCCCGCATGAGCAGGCAGAGATGCGAGCGCGTGTGGCCAGGCGTATCCAGGCACTCGAATTCCACGCTGTGCCCAACCCTGACGGTGTTTCCATGCGAGAGGCCGCGATCGAGACCCGGAATGCGTCCCCCTGCACCGGCATGCGCCAACACCTTCGCCCGCGTCGCCTCCCGAAGAGGTTCGTTGCCACCGATGTGGTCGCCGTGCTCGTGGGTGTTGAGGATCTGGGTGATGGTCCACCCGCGCGCCCGAGCGGTGTCGGCGCATAACCTCCAGTCGAGGGGGTCGACGGCGAGGGCCTCGCCGGTCTCTGCGCAAGCGATGAGATAGTGGTAGTTCCGCCACGCATTGGCTGGCCAGAGGCGTTCGATGATCATGTTTTGATAGTGAATTTTAACACGCATCTTTTCCTATACTGCCGTGCTAGTCTGTTTTCGGGGGTCGGAGTGCGGCATCAATGTCGAGTGTTAACGGGTCCATGGACGCGGCCCCGACGCCCGTGGCGATTACGCCACCGTCGGCTTCCGTAAACCCCTTCGTCCACCGAGCTGCCTGGCAGGATGCACGCGATGCGTGTGTGGCCGACCCGGGCGCGTTTCATGGCGATATCGCCAGTCGCGAAATTCATTGGTTCGAACCCAAGGCCGGCTCTCACGGCGCTTGGATCACCCGCCATCCCGAAGGGCGTTGGCACGGATTCGACGCTCGAACCGGCGATCCCGTCGACCCTTCTCTGCCTCAAAGTTATCGGCCATGGAGTCGCGGGCTCGATGACTCCGAGGCGCCGTTCTATCGCTGGTTCAGCGATGCCCTGACGAACGCCTGCTTCAACGAAGTCGATCGACATGTCCTCGCCGGACACGGTGCTGAAGCGGCATTGTGGTTCGAGGGGGATCGATGGGACCAGTCTCAGGACGGTGGACGCGGTACTCCGGTCGTTTCTTATAGCGTCTCGCGTAAGCAGCTGATGCTCGAGGTGGCGCGGTGTGCGCTTGCGTTGCGCCATCTCGGCCTCAAGACGGGTGATCGCATCGCGATCAACATGCCA
>Ga0194131_10001145_pt1 | contig 45696 bp, 40 predicted proteins | sample TA2KigO120mmetaG_FD_148631 | JGI IMG/M metagenome (GOLD analysis project Ga0194131, IMG submission 148631) | Freshwater microbial communities from Lake Tanganyika, Tanzania - TA2015053 Kigoma Offshore 120m | ecosystem: Environmental > Aquatic > Freshwater > Lake | place: Tanzania: Lake...
TATTACTCGTGAAAGATCTTCCGATGTACCCTGACCTTTTTCTGGAATCAATTCTTTTATGTTATCATTGTCTGGTGATGGCTCTGGAGAAGGTTCAGCAGGAGTTGGCTCTGGTTCAGGAGTTGGCTCTGGATCTATATCCGATGGCTGAGGTGAGGGCTCTGGTGAGGGCTCAGGAGTGGGCTCTGGTTCAGGGGTTGGAGTTGGCTTTGCCTCTTCGGTTATTTCAGGCTTTGGAGTTGGAGTGGGGTCGACTGGTTTTGTTTGCTCAGGCGATGGCTCAGGAGTAGGTTTTGATGAAGGATTCTCTGTGGGTTCTGGCGTTGGTGTTGGGTCTATCTTTTTTGTTGGGCTTGGGTCTGGTGTTGGTGTTGGTTGATTCGCTGCTGCATTTGCTGCTGCTTGCGCTATAGCAGCATTTAATTCTCTTTGCATTTGTTCAAAATAATAATCCCAAGCATCATCAATTGCATCTTCCATATCTATAATAGATTGATTGTATGCTGTAGTAGCATTATTTTTAGCAGTTAAAGCATTTGCCGTATTTGCAACGGCGGTGTTGTGTGCAGTTGTCTTAGTTGTTAGTGTTTGATTGTATGTAGTTAAACTAGAATTAGCAGAATTATATGCTTGATTTGCTTGATCATATTGTGATTGAGCATCTACTAAAGCATTTTCTGCATCTATTAATTGCTGTGGTTTAGATGGAATTTCAGTAGATAATGCAGAACTTGGAACTACTGTGAACCCATTACCTATATTCCATTCAAGTCGTCCATTTGCCCCGCCACCATTTTCATACCACCATACTTCAATAGGAACCCACTCATTGCTATCCATATAAAATCCATTGGATGCTCCACACCAGCCACCACGATCCACCCAATCACTAATAACAGTTATTCCACTTATTTTTAAAATCATTCCATCATCGCCACATGTTCTAAACTGCGGGGTCCAATGTTGTGTTTGTTTAATGTAGCCTGTCCACTTTATTTGATAATCATCAAAAAGCCCTGATGGACCACCTAATACATAATTAAAATTAATGTCCGCCCAAGTACCCATCGACATGGGCTGTTGATCGCATCCAAAAGGAGGGGACACATTATAACCATTCCAATATGTCCAGCAGTCATAAAGAAAAGCGTTCAATCCTGGCTGACCAGATGGTGGGTAGTTAATAAGGGCTGTCTGATAGTTAATTTGTGCAGCATTTAAATTTGTTTCTTTTGTTTGTTTATTTGTTAATGCTGTAGCAACCGTTACTGTTTGACCATCTACTGCTATTTGCGCTGCTAACTTTTCTGATAAGGCTGTTGCTTCTGCTCCTACCGCCTGATCATATGCTGTATATGAATTGTCTCTAGCAGTCTTAGCAGACACTGCGGTGTTGTATTTATTTTCTGCTACGCCAATTAACGATTGAAGTTGTGTTTTATGTTGAAGATTATTTACCTTTTTATTTAATTCTAAAATTTCTGTATAGGATTCAACTAAGGGGTCTGGGTTGCTTTTTGCGGGATCTAAGAATATTCCAAAAGCAAGTATGGTTGTAAGAATTAAACGAAATAGGTTACTTTTAACTTTCCTTTCTCCCAGTATACAGATTTTAACAATGATATTGTATCATTTTATTTAAGATATTTGGTGTTTAAATTGTCAATTATAAGACCCAGTCTTGGCCCAACGCCCCAAACTTTATGCGCTGTTTCAGTAGGTAAGAAAACAATATCTCCTGGATTTAACTCATAAGTTTCTTTCTCATCTACTTCCCATAAAGAAGTTCCAAGTATCTGCCAAAAAATGGCATCGACTGTATCTTGATGATAACCAGTAGTCCTATCGGTCATAGATATTCTTATTCCTTGCAAGTGCCAATCGCTATTACAGTTACACGGCTTACCCTCATAGTAGTCGCAGGTGCTATTGTCTATACCCTTATTTAATTTACACATGAACTCAGACACACCCTTAAAATGACTAAAGATTGATTTGCGTCCTTGAGGAGCAAACCATAATCCTGATTGAATTTCAACATTACCCCTAAAGGTACCGCCCTGATTGTTAACTCTTTCTTTTAAAACGGGGTTTGGTATTAATGACTCACTATACAAAAACTTTGCTACATTTTCCCATGTAATTTCTGAAAGATGAAATTGCTCACAAACTAACACCTTTGTATTATTTTTTGCCTCTTGCATTAAATCAAACATAATTTAATTATACCATTACAAAAGAAAAGAGTGGGATCTAATACATCCCACTCTAATCTTAAGTTTAGATTACTTAATATATTTAACCCTTGCAGTTGGATTCTTTGCATTCCACTTTTTGGCGAGTGCATTGAAAGCCTTCTTAACATCTGCAAGAGCAGCAGCATTTGCAGCCTTGACTGCATCTAGTTCTACCTTAGCAGCAGCATTTGCATCGGCAAGTGCCTTGTCAGCAGCAACCTTAGCGGTTACAGCATCAGCCTTTAGGATGGCAATTTCTGCAGCAGCCTTAACGGCAGCAGCATCAGTAGTTACTTTAAGAGCAGCAGCATCTGCAGTAGCCTTTGCTAATGCATCAGCAAGTGCTTTATCTGAAGCAGCCTTCTCAGCAGCACGAGCAGCCTTCTCAGCAGCAAGCGCAGCCTTCTCGGCAGCAAGTTCTCCTACAAGATCACGAACTGTAATCTCTGCAAAAGGTGCAAGCGCACGAGCAGGAAGACCAGTTATGTCCGCAGTAGTTGCATCTCCAGCAGTTGTTGGAGCAAATGTGATCAACGAACGTGTGCCAGTTGATGGCAAAGTAACCTTAAAGGTTGCTGTTCCAAAATCTGACAATGCCGATCCAGTTGTTGCAGTTGAGGAATCTAGTGTTCCCAAAGCAGCAAATACAGTTGCAGTAAGTGACTTACCAGATACTTTGTTTCCAAATGAATCTGTTGCAGTTACTACAATGTCTTGCTTGGTGCCAGCAGCACCAGAAGCAGGGGCAGATACTGCAAGAGTATTAATCTTGCCTGCGGTTCCCTGTACATAATATGTTAATGTGGTTCCTTGGTTTGTTACAACCACGGTTCCAATTGCTGTCGTTTTAGTATATACATAAAACGTTGCAGTTGTTCCTGTGCCAGTTGCAATGGTCAGGCTTGAAGAACCTGATACCGATGTTACTGGAGCAGCAGCAGTATGCAAAGCAGATACGATTGTGCAATTTGTGCAGGTAGCAGAAACTGATGTTCCTGTAACTACAGTTGCAATAAAGCGTAATGCGTCTGCAGAGTCTACTGTGTTATCAGCAGGCACTGGCAATGCAGCAGGTGTAGCAATAGAGGAATTGGTTGTGTTAGCAGTTCCATCTAGGGATACAGCGACTGTCATTACAGCAGCACTTGCAGGTGTTGCGATAAGTGTCATAGTCATAGTCATGGCTGCAACCACGGCTATAGCGATTTTTTTTAATGAATTCATTTTTCTCCTTTTATTATTCATTTTGTTATATTGTTTTAAGCCTATCCAGATAGTCTTCTATTTCTTCTATTTGGCTAGGTTTATATTGTATCACGTTCTCAGGAAGAACGTCAACTCGTGAGGGTCTGTCTTTAAAGGTATGAATCTCAACTTCAAGGTTTTGGTCCCTTGGCGTATGAGATATTGCGCCAAACACGGAACCACAAACTGCGTCCGCCAGGTCTTTAGATTTTTTACGTGGATGATCCACTCTGTCATTTTTCATAATTTTAAGTTCTGTCAATTCCTCAAACAAAAGTTCTATAGCGGGCATAACAAGTCTTTCTTCATATACAAGCATTGCCATATCTTCATAATGTTTCTTGGCTACAGATACTGTCTTCGTATTCATGCCTACCGCCTGCAACTCATTCTGAATATCAAAAGATTGCCAACGATCAAAAGTAACCAACCCTATATTAAATCCAAGTCTGCGTAGATTTTGTATCCACTGTTTTACCTCAGATAGATTAACTGGCCCTTCAACCTTTGGCTCCCAATACGCTACTGCATCAACTATCACAATTGGAGATATTTGTTGATAATCTTTTATTACTTGAACGTTTACCCATTTATCAACATGTGCAATGGCAACAGCACATTTGTCATGCTTTTGTGCAAGGTCAGCATGAACATAATAAATCTTGTCTGGGTCTGGCTTAAAATTTTCTTCAAACCTTCTAAACTGATCTAACGGATTTCGTGCTGTCATGCAAGACCTAACCTTGTCTGTTTGTTTAAAAAATGCATCTGACGCATAAGTAGGAACACAGGCAAAACGCATCATTGCATCTCCAAGGTCTGTCATAAAGGCAATCTTAAAATCATCGACCTGTCGAGTAGGATTGACTTCCCATGTTGGTCTTTTTAATGCAAACACACCTGGATATTTATAAGAGTTAATGTGATCTTCATCCCAAGATATTTCAAACCAATTGTCTTGGTCATCTTCTGGCAATAAAGGATTAATTATAAATTTATGAGTTCTTGCTATTACTTCTTTGTCAGCGATTACTGCTTCATACCGCTCAGAAATAAAGTCTCCAGTGTAACGAGGAAATGAAAGTAGAACTACCTTACCAAGATCAGGAAATCGAGAGTCAACGGAACCACGGAAGGCCTTGTAAATGTTTTCAGCAGTCTTACCTTGTTCGTTTCCTGTTTGTACCTCTGAAGAAAAACCAGCAATCTCATCAAGAACTGCAAGCAAAAGATTTAATCCTTCGTGTGACTCTCTTTCTGAATGTCCAGAATAAACAGTAATTGATTTATTAAATCCTACTGAGTCTACCTTTGCTTCATATTTTCCAGCAAACCAAGGAGACTTTTCAATCTTGGTTTTAAAACCTTTAAAGAAAACATTTTTTGCTTGTTGTGCGTTAATGGCCACATTGATTAAGTCTATGGCGTCTCCAGATGGCTTGCCAAAATATTTGGCTGGATCTTTTAAGCATAGCAACTTATATACAATATAGGCACAAGCAACAGTAGAGGTAAAGTCTTTTCCACTACCTTTGCCAAGTTGAAGAATAATTTCGTTTTTAGTATATTTATCAAAATACTTAGCACCTTCTTCTTTGCCCATTAGTTGTTCTAAATCTTCTTTACGATATATCTGACTCATTGCCTGAACAATGTCATACTGTATATCAGATAGCGCTGGCTGTCCTAAATAATCTGTAGACTCAACAAATGTTGTTACGTCTACTGGAGTTTCTTCAAAATGATTATCTTTTAACGCTTCAAGAAAATCATTGAACGTCGTGGACAATTGTAATTACCTCATCTTTTTTAGCAATATCGGAAAGCCTACGCATAATCTCGTCACGAACTTCTGGATAATCTGATGCTATATCACGAAGAATAGCCATCAACACATCTTGCTTCTTTTCAATTTGCAACATTTCTTCTGCTAATTCTTTATTTTCTAGTAGCCCTGCCTTTTGAAGCATGTCAATTCTTTTGGACTCAATATCCATTACTAGTTTAATGGCTTGTGTTTTTGCGCCAAGATTATTAGTGAGTGATGCTTCATCAATAACTTCGTATGACTTAGAAATCAGTTTATTGTAATGTGTATCAGCAATAGCCAATGCCTCTTTGGCACGAGCACGGATTGCGTCATTGGCAGAAGCCATGACCTTCCATTCATTTATATGTTGGACAACACGACCTCTTGGAATTTCTAAATCTTTAGATATTTTTGTTGGATCATTACCCTTAAGGTATTCGCCAACAACAGTATTTAACTCATCAAGATGCTTAATTAAATCTTCTTCAGTTGTCATCTTTATCCTTTGCTATCTTTAATAATATTAAATATCCAATTAAATCATCAATATCATTATCACCAACATATTCTGTACCACGCATAATCCTGCTTAACTTGTCATCAATACGAACATGCAACTGTTCTCTTGCGTCTGACTTACTAAAAATACGAATAGGTTCTAATGCTGAATTTCCATATGAAATATTTTTTTTGATAAGCATGTGTGCAAGATTTAAGCAGGCATCAAGGATTTTTTTTCCAGCACTTGTACCGACAGTAAGCAAATATAGGTCGTCAAAATTAAAACTTTTTGAATCAAGAAATATTGGCTTTAGGATCATCGCTTTGATTTCCTTAATCCAAATTTAGCAAGATATACATAAATAGTTTCCACGCTTACCCCACATTCTTTTGCAATGGCCTCTGGAGATTTTTTATCAATATGATATCTTTTTTTAAGCCATAGGTCACTTGTGTATAGTTTAGCAGACATGATGTTAATTGTCAATTCCTTTCATATACCGTTCTCCTCCATATATTTTAAGCGCTCTACATATGATTCAAACGCAGGCCCACCTTCATTTTCCATAGTGCTTATATCATAGTTAAATCTATCAGAGTCTTCTAAGGTCCACTTATCTTGATTTTCTACATCCCACTTTTTATCATTAATAATTCTATCAATGACAAAATCTTTCTTTAGGGTAAACGAAGGCTCATAAATACGAACCCGATTGTTAGGCTGTATAGCAAAGTTGCCATCATCTCTTTGAATGACATGACCACACTTGTGCTCTGCTGGACTTTCTGAATAGCCGTCGTCTAAAACATTTGTATCAGGGTTATGCCAGTCAAGGGTAAACAAATATGTTCCTTTGTGATGAGTCTTTGTTCTATCAATGTAAGACATTCTTAAATTTGTTAGATTCTCAAATTTTGTTACGGATATATGATGACTAAAGGAGTTCCACAAAACTAAATTATGAATATCTTGTTCTGGAATCTTAGGCTCTGTACAAAATGCGCTGATCGGCATTCTCCACCACAAGCCACCATCTTCCATCATTATATGGAATAGTGGGCTTCTACTTTTTATGCTTGCTACTCCAAAAACAACACACGGAAAATATTTGTCATGGCTATCCTTTTGATTTCTTAAATAGTTTCCACGAACATAACATTCGATTGGAGGTATGTTAGCATTTAACTCAGGCATGACTTATAGCCTTTTCCCAATTATTTATTGCCCAATGACCAATACCTGCTGAATCTGCAACATCGTTGTCTGTTATTTTTTTATCATAAATAACACCTAACAATTTTACTGTTCTTTGCTTTCTAAAATCTCTTTCATATGACTTATACCACGATAACGATTTGTCTGGATTTAAAGATCTAATTTTAAATTGTTCTTCTTTGGTTAATTTTTTGTTACCCAAATATGATTGCCACGTTATTGGAGATACTTTGCCAATAATTTTAAGATTAGACAAACCTGCGCCACCTATAATTGCTCCCTGTACAAGAGCAAGATCTGCTGCAGTTTTGGGGGAATTCATAAAAACTGTATGCTCAATAACAATAGCCTCAACTAAATTATAATAATCAAATAAGGCTTTTGTTTTTTTAGTAGCATCAATAACTTTAGCATAAATATCTTTGCCCTCAAACATTATCTTTCCGTGATCTGTTAATCTTTTATACGAATATATAGTAAATGCTAGACTACTTGTGCTGGCATCAATTGCACAAATAACACCAGGCTGAGTAGACAACTCTGGTTTAAAATATCTATCTGTTTCTTTTGCTCTTGTCACCTGACATCCCCTTTAATTGTTTTAAAGCCTTTTTTACATCTATGGGGTTGATTATACAATTATTACATAATGGCTCATCATTATATATTGATAACCTCTCCCCACACTGTTTGCAAACCCTATTCTTGCCCTTGCGTTTTTGTCGCCTAGCCTGAATATATCTTTGTGCAATTTTTTCTTTTGTAGCCTGCTCTCGACATTGTTCTGAGCAATATATCTGATAGGATACATTAGAGTTAAAAGATTGATCGCACCACTTACAACTCTTCATGTTCTAGCAACTCCAGAGGTTTAATTTTAATTACCCCTGTCTCTGCTTCAGCGCATGCTTTTTGAATTGGACAAACTTTACAGACGGTAGAATTAGATCGATATGGCACCTTTGGAAGTTGCCGATCTTGCCAATTCTTATACACCTCTCGCATCCAATCAAATGCCTGGTCTACCCACCGACGATAATGATCGTTTACTACTACTGGCAAAGTTAATAACTCATGATTATTTTTATTTTCATAAATCATTACACCTTTGCCAATTTTCCAAACCTTCATATACATTAATAACTGCATAAGATGACCCTTTGTTGGTTTTCGGCTCCCCTTTTTGCGTTCAAAGTCTTCATTATTTACAGTTTTAATTTCTCCAATCACACGCTGTTCGTCTATGTTTAACATTACGTCGCCATAGCCATCGAATGGAGGATCGTCTGTTTTAACCCTAAACTCCATCGATGGGTGTGTTTGTTTGTTATATTTTCTTTCTATAGGATCAAACTCCATTGTTTCATCAAGAAGCCCAGAGTCTGCAATTGCTTCTTGAATTCTGTCATGTCCGTAAGTCCCATTAGTTCTATTTGCAACTCCATATGCATCTGAATCGTCATAATGTACTGCCCCATCAAAAGCAAGATACCAATATCTAGGACATTTTCCAGCACCATAGGATAGTGTAGACGGTGAAAAACTACTTTTTTTGCTAAACTTTGGTTTTGTTTTTGTCATATAGCCAGACTCTATTTTTTCAATAATCCCGCTAACAAAACTTACATCTGCTTGTGGCGTATCATTTTTCTTTTTATTTGAACTCTTTGTCATTACTTGTTGTAGTAAATTTTTTGTCATAATATTCCTTTGTTTAAATTAATTATAGCAGATATCACTTAATGATATATTTTAAAGCAGAAACAAGATTGTTGATTGATTCTGCTGCGGTATAGTAAAGATTTTTTTTGCCCCTGTTTGACTTATCCACATTAGCCATCCATGTTGCCCTAAATGCCATTTTAGCAGCAATAGCCTGAAGCCTTACTATCTCTATAGTTGCAACGTTCATAGGGATATCTGGCTTAATGATTAACTTAGCAATAAAAGTAAGAGCAGTATTTAGTTCCTCATCTTGCATATAGTCTGCTATTTCTGTCAAACCATTGACCATCTCAAGCGTTGTATTATTTTGTTCCATTTTCCACCATCTGTTCTAGTAGTTCTAACTCTATTATAGCAAGCCTGACCTTCTTGTTACCCTCGCCCAACACCACCACTATGGCTGGATCATTGTTATTTTTGATAGCATCTGTAACTGCCTTAGCCCATACAGTGCTATTTAAGGTAAAAGATTTTGAGTTTTCCTTAAAATCAACAGTAAAGTTTTGCCATGTCGCATCGCCCTTCTTGGTATTTCTACCTGAGTTCTTGTGCAATTTGGCACCTATTCTTTTGCTTTCGCTATTCTCTGTCATGTCTTTTCTTTGTTTTATATCCCACCTTAAATAATAGAACTTGTGATAAATGTTTTTCTGAACACATCCACGTAGCCATTCCAGTGGCCATGTAGACACGAACAGTATTTACTTCTTTCTTGCAAGTTTTACAATAGAACTTGCCTTCTAAAATACTATATCTGTCCGTCAACTTTATTCTTAATCATATTTTGTAGATCAAGATCCTCTCGTACTCTAGTAATAAATCCTTCTCTGCCCTGAACTTTTGATTTATCTGGCAAAAGATACCAGGCTCCTGTGCGCTCTACAATTCCAATTAATTCAGCAGTGTCAACAAGGTCGGCAATAGAATCAATGCCTAAGTTGTTGCCCCTAAAATAAAAATCATATTCTCCAGATTGAAACGCTGCAGAAGTTTTTGAGAACTGAAGATCCCAGCGAACTTTTCTACCAATCTTTTCTTCAATTGCTTTGTCGCCAACATACAACTTGCCCTTAATTGCTTGATTCTCTGATTCGGAGGAAAACAGTTTAATGACAGTAGACGAATAAAACTTTGTAGCCTGACCGCCAGTTGGTTGTTGGCTTGTATACATTGCATTAATATTATTTCTTGATTGACTAATTAAAAGCAATAGAGTTGGTTTAATTTTATTGTTTGCATAATTTAGCATCTTCCATGCGTTGCTAAAATCACGAGACTCTGCACCAATCTGTTTTGTATTTTCTAATTGCTTTAATTCTGTAGAATCTTTTTCAAAATAAATAGCAGGTAGTAAAGAGGTTATGGAATCTATTGCAATAATATCAACACCAGCCTCCATTAAACTTACTCCTGTTTCAACCATCTCGTTTATGGTTCTTGCCTGAGAAACAATTAATTTAGATATGTCAACTCCTAACTTAGCAGCCCAGTCTTTGTCATAGGACATTTCCGAATCAATCCAGGCACAGACTTTTCCCTCCGCCTGTGCATTGGCAATTGTCTGTAAACATAATGACGACTTAGCACTTGATTTACTGCCCCATACTAAGACTTGCCTGCCATAAGGAAGCCCTCCATTTAATGCCCGATTAAGTCCATAACTTGGTGTTGTTGCGTATTCTGTCTTTGGCACCTCATCTCCAACTAAAATACTTTTACGAAGTTTAGGGTTTAACTGTGCTAATACATCTTCAAGACTAACTGACATTTACATCCTCCAATATTACTGTCCCCTCTTTGGTCTTACCAAATTCAAATTTATATGCATTGCCTTCTTTAATATGCATATATGCTTTTGCAAAAGATGTAGGAAACACTGTTATTGAATGAAGGTCTCTCTTGGTATCTGCTAGGGTAAGTGAAGCCATTCTTTTTCCATTCTTGGTTGTTCTAGGTTTAAATGATACAACAAACATTTCATCATCTTTATATGGCAACATTCTGTAATTTAAAAACTTAACCAATGCTGCACTAGAATTTTTTATTTCATCAGCAGGAATTGCAGACACAATCCTGTTATTATCACAAAGGACCAAATAAGAACGACCTGTCTCAATAGTCGTATTTTCATCATCAAATATACCGACAGACCCAGTTTTGTCCAAAATTTCAACTCTAGACCAACCCTTTCCCCTCTTAATTGATTTTACCATACCCAGAAAAATATAGCAACCCTTATCATCAAAATCTGATATCTCCTGAATAAAGGCATAGTAGTGAGAAGGAATGGTCATGTTAAATTCTGGAAGGTTTAAATACTCGTATAAATGTTCTCTCTTCTCTTCTTCGGTTTTAATATTATCTGAAAACTCTGCAGCACCAATTACATTGAGCGCTTGAAGTGCTCTGCTATTTACACCATTTCCTTTAGTAAAGGTGAACTTTTCAAGTTCTGCATAAGACTTAAAAGGTCGTGCCTGTATATATCGTTCTGCAATCTTATCAGAGATATATTTGATTGCCGTGAGTCCGATCCGAATACCCTTACCCTCAATTTTAAAATCAATATCCGATTCATTAATATGAGGTAGTTTAACCCTAATCCCCATTCTTTTCGCTTCAATAAGATATTCAGTTCGTGCATCTTTGTCTCCTTCGTTTTTAAGCACCGAGTACATAAACTCAAGTGGATAGTAATGCTTTAGCCACGCCGTCCAATACGAGAGCGTAGAATAAGCAACCGCATGACTCTTGTTGAACGAATATCCCGCATGCTCTTCAAAATCATGCCATAGGTCACGAGCAGTATTAGGATTAATGTACTTAGAAGCACCGCCAACAAACTTATCACGAAACGCATCTAATTCTCTTGCATCCTTTTTCTTACCAATAATTTTACGAACCTTATCGGCCTCAGACCAAGACATCCCCCCCAACTCAACGCAAGCCTGCATAACTTGCTCTTGGTATAGGATACACCCATATGTTTCTTCTGTGAACGGTTTCATTGTCTGATGTAAATAATTGACTGCCTGTCTACCGTGCTTTCTTTCAATATAATCTTTTCCGATAGTGTTCATGGCACCTGGACGAACAAGAGCATTTGAGGCAGCAAGTTCTGATAGATTTTTTACACCCATCTTAATGAGAAGGTTGGTGTATGGCGCTGCTTCACACTGAAAGACTCCTTTTGTGTGTCCATCAGAAAGCATTTGATATACCTTTGGGTCAGACATATCAATGTTTAAAAGGTCAATGTCCGTGCCCTCTCGTTCTTTAATTATGTTTACAGTATCTTTAATTACACTCAAAGTTTTAAGTCCCAATGCATCAATCTTAATAAGGCCAATTCTTTCAGCCTCCTCCATGTCAACAGCAACTACAGGAATGCGCTCATCCGATCCTGGAGCATTTCTTGTTTCCATAGGTGCATATCTAAAAATAGGATTCTTGCTAGTGACAACACCAGCAGCGTGAATACCAGTGCCTCGAATGCGCCCACGAAGTTTTTCTCCGTACTCTTCTAACTCTGGATATTTTTCCCTAAACCATAGAGTGGTTTTAGAAGTGCAATAGTCGTCCCAAGTGTCAACCAACTTTAAAACCTTGTTTACATCTGATAAAGGAATGTTTAATACACGAGCAACATCTCGCACCACACCCTTATCTTTAAACTCTAAAAATGTTGCAATTGAAGCAACGTGTTTATACTGTCTAACAAGATAATCTTTAACCTCATCACGACGAGAATCTTGAATATCCGTATCGATATCTGGAAAGTCATTGCGCTCTGGATTAATAAAGCGGAAGAACAAAAGTCCGTGCTTAATGGGATCAATCTCAGTAATGCCAAGAACGTAACAAAGCAGAGAACCAGCAGAAGAACCACGACCAGGGCCAATCAAAATATCTTCTTTTTTGGCCCACGAAATCATACTTTGAACCACAAGAAAGTATGGCCCAAACTTTTTATTTTTAATAACTTCAAGTTCCTCATGAAGTCTATCCAGATATTCTTTATTTTTATCTAAACCTTTTGCTACTAAACCTGACATTGCAAGTTCTTCTAACTGCTTATCAGGATTTTTATATTGAACTGGAAGAAGATTTAGCCCATCTTTAATTTCATAATCTTCTATACTATTGGCAAGTTCAACTGTATTTTCATATATATCTGTTCTATAGATTGACTGCTTTTCCATAGCAGCCTGAATTTCTTCATACGACAACAAGTGAATATCAAATTTATTAAATGACATTTGTCTATCTGCACCATACAAATAATCAAGGCGCTTCATTAGGTCCCTTTGCTTTTTAGACTTCTCGTATGTAGCGTCTTTCTGAATTTTATTTGAATAAGTGTTAAGAATAAGTTTTAGTTCCTGAATTTCTTTTTGTGATGGGTCAACATGATGACAGTCTGGGGTTACAATTGGTTTAATTTTAAACTCATCTGCTAACTGTAATATTGTATTATTGACTGAATAGTCATTGTGTGGCATTACTTCAAGATAATAATCATCGCCAAATGTTTCTTTAAACCACTTAATATACTTCTTTGCCATTCCAAGTTCTCCAAGTTCTATTGACTTGGCAATAATACCGCTTGGGCAGGCAGAAGATACAATAATGCCTTCTTTATGTTGGGATAAAATCTCAAAGTCAATTCGTGGCTTTTTGTAATAACCTTCTGTCCATGCAATTTCATTTAACCTATTAAGATTTTCTAGCCCTGCCTGATTCTTGGCTAGAAGAATTATATGATTATAAACCATGTCTAATGGTGTAGTACGATCCTCTTTGTCTCTTCGATCAAAGCGATCCTCACACATATAACCTTCTATGCCAAGAATAGGTTTGATACCACTTTCTTTGGCAATGCGATACATTTCTCTGTGGCCAGAAAGGGAGCCGTGGTCTGTAATCGCTATTGCAGGCATACCCAACTTAACTGCACGTGCTACATATTCGGACGGCAACCCAATACCATCGAATAGTGAAAAGTGAGTATGTAAGTGTAGTGGTACGTAGTTCATCTACTACCAGTCGATGTTGGTCGCTGATGTAGATGAAGGCGAATCAAAACCAAGATAGAATGCCTCTTGTTCCGCATATGGAACACGGCGCAATGCCTTTTCTAAAGGATATGGTTCTACCTCTGTCCAGTTAAAAGGTTCTTTATCTGGTGGTGAAGGAAGCAAGATGTAAGTAGTTTCTTTTCCTTGACCATTGCGCTTTAACTTCCATGTTAGATTTGAAATGCTGCCAGTTTCCATAGCATGATCTCTAATTACATTAAATGAAGATTGCTTGCTAATACCCATTGACCAAATGGCGACATAAGGGTTTGGCTCAATGCCATCATCTACAAGTACATTGCAATAAAAACGAAGACGACCACGCCATCCGCTGTTACCCTTTGGATCTTTGCGATACAACTCTTCCGCCCAGTCACGACCCTCTGTGTCCATAGTGTCTACAGCCTTACGCTTATAGTCTTTTGGATTTGTGTGTTCTTTAACAACAAACGCTAAACCACGTTTGCTGTCATAATTTGCAGAATCCTCATCTAATTCTTCAACGAATCGGATTTTAACGGCCTGCCCATCGGCTAGTTTTAGCCACTTAACCTTTGGTCCACTCTCTTCTGCTTTCTTGTCAAGCAGAGCATTGATATTTTTTAGTCCTACGATTTTGTTCATGATTTCTCCTCTTGTTTATTTTAGCATAGACAGTATTGATTTGTCGAACTGATATTCTAGTTCTTTAATTGACTTATCGTCCATATCGCCTATATCTTTATATTGTTTATCTAAGTTAATCACAGTAACGTTGCCATTTAATCTTTCGACTATTTTTTCTTTCATGTTACCGCCTGCCTCATCATTATCAGCAATAATTATTATATCACTAAAATATTTTTGAAGCAAATCTATTTGTTTGGATGAAACATTAGCGCCAAGTGTGGCGACTGCTGGGAATCCCACCTGATCTAATCGAATAGCATCAAATGAGGATTCTACAACATAAACTTTTGATGCTGTTTTAACTCTGTTTAAATTAAATAATATTTTTGACTTAGGAAGTTTTGGAGTGTTCTTAAAATCTTTGCCCTCAATGGACCTTCCAACAAAGCCTACGCATAAGCCGTCATTATTATGAACTGGTATACATATCATGTCCTGTGTTGCAGAATAGCCCAACTTAAACTTAATTGCAGATTCTTTATTAATATTTCTTTTTATAAAGTACTCTTTTGCTCTTTCAGATACGATTGCTTGTTCATGAAGTCTTTGAACAACAGAAGCGTCAAATTCTTCCCATTCTTCTTTTTCTCTCAATTTAAAATTGACATCAGATAAAATATCAGTTTCAACCTCTTTGCTTTTAATAAATCTAACAGACTCAAAATATGTTCTATTTGAATAATGCATTACTAATTCTATTAAATCTACAGTTTTGCCACAAGAAAAACAAAAAAACAAACCGCTATATTTATTTATTTCTCCAGCAGGGGTGCGGTGATTAGAATGAAATGGGCAAAAGACAATATACTCAGAATCAGATTCTTTCTCTACAGTTACGCCAGATCCTGCGAGAACTCTCTTAACCTGACTGGCTGTGTATAAATTGGTTTCGTTCCGTCTATCCCTAGTATCCATTCTGCCTTCTTTCTCCCTATATATATTCCGTATACGCTTAATTCAAAATTAAAATAGTTTTTGTCTTCACTGTAAGATAATGTAAATTCTGGATTAATGTCAAATCTTGGAGCATATCCAGATAGGCGCATTTCTGATACCAGTAATCTGATATATTCTTGTTGCAGTCTGTATATGGCCGAGTCATCAACTATGATTCCGTCCAGCCCAAACCGCTTTATCGCCTTGTGTGGAAATGTCTCCATGTGGCATATTATACTGACTTATCTTCATAATCCTTATACCTATAATATCCTTTGTCAAAATCAACCTGAACCAAGAACTCGCCCATAAAACCATGGCGATTCTTGCGAAATACGCATTCAATTACATCGCTATTAGATGCTCTACCCAATGCAAGGACCCAGTCAGCATCATAGGCAATCTGCCTTGACCATGCCGTTTGTCCAAGGGTCGGCACAATTTCAAGTTTTTTGACATCATCGGGGGTAGCAGATGAAATGGCAATAATAGGAACCTCTTCACTAATAGCCATTAACTTAAGTTCACGAGACAGGTTCTTCATTCGTACCGTTTCATTTTCAGACTTTTGGTTTGGAGACATTAACTGTAGATAATCGACAACAACAAAGTCTGGCTTATATTGATCTATTTTTCCACGAAGAACTATTGGGTTGATATCTCCGCCAGTATCGTTTGAAACAATATGAAACTCTGGCCTACCTTGAACATTTTTAGCATGCCAAGATTTAAGCGTATCCATCTCAACCTGACCAGCACTTAGTTTTCTATGAGACCATACCCCTTCTCCCATGATTGCAAATACACGATTGCGAACTTCAACTTCAGACATTTCAAGACTTATGATCATCGGGCTACGACCCTGTTTCCAGGCCTGTACAGCAAAATAGAGAGACAACCACGACTTTCCTATGCCTGGGTATGCAAGAAAGACCCCCAACTGCCCTGGCATAATTCCAGCAGGTAAATAGTTATCAAATCCTGGAAGACCAGTTTTGATTCCAATTGCCCCCATTGCTTGCTGTTTTTTAAGATTTTCAAAATAGGCGATTGCAGAATCTAAATCTGTAACATCAATATCACGAATGGCTGCTGTGTTTTTTCTTAACTCTGCAGTTTTAGTAATTAAAGACTCAAGGGCACCCAGTCCCTGTCCACCTTGAACATCTGTAGCAGCAGATCTAATAATCTCTTTAAGGCTATTTGTTAAATATTCTGCTTGTACTTCTTCAAGATGATGTTTGGTAGAACCTACATTACTGACTGGCTCAAAATCCCTAAACTTTTCTATAACCAATTCTGTTGGAGGGACAGTTGAGTTATGTTCGTAGTATCTTTTAATAAATTGCCATAGGTCTGTGTGTGTGGTTAAAATATTGTCTATATTGGCCTGCAACAATACGTGCGCCTGCTTGTCTTGCAGCACTGCAGAAATTAGTTTAGATTCTACATCGTTCATCGAGACACCTTATACAATATTAACGCCTGCATCACAAGCACAATTAATGTACCAACAGTCCTAATTAATCCCATCTTATGATTGTGCTCATCGCACCATCTTTCTAAGCGGTCTCTTTCTGCCATGACCTCCCCCATCTAACCTTAAGCCAAGTTCTCTCATGTATATAATATAAAATGAAATTAATAACATTTGACACAATTGTAAACGATACGGTAAAGGCAATATCCTTAGTATAATACCAAGCAAGCACAAAGGTGCTAATGACTGCTATGACTCTCCATGTTAAGGCCTTGGTCAATGATCTTGCTTTTGTACTATTCACTTAACCACTCCTTAGCCTTTTTTCTACGCTCTGCTCGTTCTTTTGTGTCTTTTATATGTTGTTCTTTTGCTTCCAGTATATCATCTGCCGTGTAGGCAAAATGACTCCATGTCGGATTGGATACCACTTCAAAATAATACTCAAGTAACTCGTAGCAGGTCTCTAGTCCATATGAGTCAATAATTGCGTTAGCAGACCACTGCTCAACCCATTTGTTATATCTTGGCTTGTGTCCTAGTTTAAACGTGTAGTGTTTGTCAAACCGACTTAACAGAGCCAATCGCTTCTGCTTGTCGGTCATATTAGTTACCTGATTCTAATTGACCTTCTGCTTCTAAAACTTTTGCTGCTAGTTTATCCTCAACAAACTTATATACACGCTCAAAAGCCTGATCTGTATTTTCTGCATCACGCTTTGAATCTGTAATCCCCAGATCAATTCTTAATGATTGAAAATTTCCAAGGTTAACCGTATAGCCTAGCGTTACTGATATCTTTGTGTCTTCCATTTAATGCCTTTCTGTTATATTGATTCTGACCAAATTGGTATAAATCTACCGTCCTCAGTCTTCGTATATGTCAGTATACCATCTCCCATTCGGCGTGTCAACTCAGCCTTTGTTGGAGTGATATCGTTTGTTATTAAGTTGTCTTTTCTTGGCCTACCAATATGGTATGTAGCCAGTATATCACGAATTTCTTTTACTTGCGATTCAGAATAATAAGATCTTACTTGCCATCCACGTTGACCGCCCTTTTGCGATCCAGTTGGAGATGGAATAATTTGACGCTTCATTAATGATGGCATATACTTTTTATGTCTATTAACAAGGTCAGCAGTTTCTCCCACTGTGTATGCCCTCTCTCTTTTAGTTTTAAAATCACTTATTAGACAACTCTCCATCCTATCTTTATTAATATTATAAATTGACATAATGCCATTAGATCTGTTATAATGCACAACCCTAATCAAATCTTTATTTAAAAACCAAACTTTTTTATTACCAGGTATTACAGGAGCGACATTGTATTCTTCGCTCGTTCTGTTTCCTTTTTTAGTAGCCATCGACCTTCCTCCGAATCAGACGGTGGGTGAAAAAATTTTCTTGATCCACATACTAAACAGTATACCTCTAAATGTGATATTGAATTGTAAACCCTGTCTACTAGCATTTTGTGAAAACATTTTACACATTTTATCATTAAAGAGGAATGCCGACAACCAATATATTTACCGATACTGACAAGTTTCCAGTTTCATTAAATCTAACTATGCCCTCTACACGTGAAGTTCCAACACTTTTTAAAACTACGGTAACATTTTCTCCAGCATTAGTCTGTCCTATATTTACTGGTGTGGCGGTTGCAACTGGCTTAAATTTAAATTCGGCTGGAAACACATACTCAAAAGACTCTTCATCACCAATATTTTTTGAAGCGTTGGTTACAACTACTTTTTCTGTTCCAATAATTCTTGCCTCAGAAGCCTTGACTGATCTTGGCCCGTCACCTGGAATATCAACTGTTACATATTTTGACGACGAAGGTGATATTTGTTTCGACAATTCATTTATCGCATTTACTATGCTATAAATATAGTTTACGTCTAGAGGCTGTCCTCGTTCTGGTGGTGATATTTGTGCCATAGTTCCTCCTGTATAATTATACCAAACTTAAAGTTCCCAAAAATATAGTATTGACGGTTCTTCTTTCTTTAATTATTCCGCCTATTTGTACGGCTATTTCTACACTGCTACCGCCCTGACTAACAATAGAGTAGTTATTTGAAACAGAGGCTCCATGATATGTGTAATTGGTTTGATTGTTATATTTTATAAATATATCATAAGACGCTATGCCTGGAACAGACTCCCAAGTGACCATGATAATAGAGTTAATTTGTGCAATGCTGCCGTTAACCAAAGACAGTGGTTTTCCAGTAACCTTGTGTATGTAAGACCAGTGCGAATATCTATTCTTATCTTGTGAAGCAATTCTATATCTAACTAAATATTCACCATCTTTACCCGCTGGGGGCAAGGACGATCTCGGAATAATTACTTTCTTGGTACCCTGATCAGCCATTATCAATGTCCATTCCAAATCTAAATTCAATATAACTAGTAGTATTGGCTTCTTTGATTATAGTTTCTGCATCTGTATTTTTAATTACTGAATACCCAACTAGTCCGTATAAAGGATTTACAGATGTTACATTTTCTAAACGAATAGCATCAAAACAAACATAAAAATTATTTGACGGAACAGTAGCATTTTCTTCAATTACGGTTGTATATATTTTTACGGTATTGACTACATCCCAATTAAATCCACTTGAACTTGTCCGTAACTGTTGCAATTGTTTAGGTACAACAATATATCTATTATTTGCAAAATTATAATCATCAATAATTACCTCAAACCTGGCCCACTGTCCACCCTCTAGTACATCGCTATCTGAAAATTCTATTAAGATATAAACTTTTTTTGGATTAATTGGAGCAGTGTCTTTATTGTTTTTATTTACAACAGAAAATGCAAGTTTTATTTGATCTGTTGGAGCATTCTTACTTAAATTTAATGTTGTTGCATTTAATCCAACATAATTGCTGCCTGGGTTTACCTTAAGCCTGGTAACTCCACCCACTGTTTCTTTTGATAGTTGTGACATTGCCCCATTTGTAATAACAATATTATTTAAAAATCTACATCTTTCGTATCGCTCAACTCTTTCTGAATTGGTAAAAATTCTATTATTGGCATTTGTTGTAAATGCCACTACATCTGCTCCATTGTTATCTTTAACATAAATTTCTCCAACATGATCTACGGAATCTAACGGCGTATATTTTGGTGATAATTCAATTTGATTATTGTATTTCCACCCTTCAGATTCTGAAAACGAAAATAATGTTTTGCTGTCATATGCTCCTGCAGTGGGGTTGGCTCCTGCAGAATAAACTCCAATTTCAGAAACCTCATATCTTTCTTCGGTTGGAAGTTCTGCTGTAAGCACAATTTTAGCCGTTCCATCTTCGTCCTTTACATACCCTCTAGACGTAATTGGCACACGAAACATTTCAAAATCTAAACAAGTTTTATTAGAATAGTCACCAAATGAAATCTCAGGATCGTTGTCCAACGGTGTTGCCCCACAGCCAACTGCAATGTAGGAAGCATATGCTGGGGACTGTCCCACAAGATATTTAGCAATTATATTTTTACCAGTTTTAGTTATCATAGTTATTCCACCTCGTATATTGTATCACTAAGAACAATTCCTTGCTGAAGTATCTGAACTTCTACCTGCTCTTCTATATTCATATTAATAACATTAATTACCAAATCCCCTGTTATTGGGTCTGTATATACTATTTTACAATTTTCTATTTGTTTTGTAGGGTCATTTGGATCAAGCGTATACCCCGTACCACATTCTGGAATTCTGTCGCCAAGATTAATCGGAAAGTTTTTAAAATATGAATCTGCAGTTTTTTGTAATGCAAGAATATTTTGTGGATTATATTGAAAAAATACGGAACTTAAATTTTTGATAGGGCTATAAATTACATTTTCTCCATTAATTAAATCGCTTCTAGACATAGTGATTATTTCATGACCGCCAATATCTTCAAATATTAAATCAGTCATTATTTCAATTGGAACGGTGTCTGGAGGGGTAATGATTAAGTCTGGAGTAGCAGGTTTAATCGCATTTGGTTTGTTAACATTTTGAGATGATTGTGGAATTTGTGGAGTTGAATTAATTGCCATTACCTTACCTCACTTAAATATATAGTCATGTTAGGACCTTCAGCAGTTTTGCTGTATTCAATATGATATACAACATATCTGTCATTTGTAATTTTTTGAATATTATCTTTTGTATATTTAACAGAAACAATGTCTCCTAATTGAATTGTTGAGTTAGCAAAAATTTTTAAACCTATAGACTTTCTTGGTTTAATAATTTTAGATAACAGCCACTTCATTAAATTGTTTGCCTGATCTTGTGTTTGAATGTATGGCGTTTGAATAGAAAAATCTTTTTTACCATATGTCATTCTACTTAATTTAATGTCTTCGTAATCTTTGTTTATTTTAAAAGGAGATGACACAACACTTGATCCCTCTAGTACGGGGTCAGATAAAGAACTATTTTTAGAGTAGAATTGATCTACGGTTAACTCTCCTCTAGATTCTTGAGTAAACGTTACTCCTTGAATTCTTAAATAATTTCCTGTTGTTTCGTCTAAACTTAATGCTGTGTCTGTGGCATTAAATATTATAAACTCAGCCCCGTAAGATCCTGCTCTAAATCCAGACACTGTGTAACCTTTTATTTTATTAAATGTTGGAGACATTTTTGCATAAAGTGCTGGATAGGCTTTGTCGTATCTTATATTAAAGGTGGCAGCCTCACGCATAATAGTGCCAAATTCTTCAAAATACATATTGTATTTATTTGGTTCTGAACTACTGATTCCAGACAGGTATGTTTCTTGAACAATACCACTCATAGCATACTTTCTAAATGATTCGGTAGCATTAATCTCATTGTCATAAATGCTATTAACTGGTGTGTTTAAAGCAAAAACAGCATTTCGACTATAATTATTTGACAAGGCATATATGTTTTCAAACATGATTCGTGACGAACCTCGAACAAATAAAGCCATATTGTTATATACTGGAAGTGGTTCTTGGTCTACTACTGTAGTTAAAAGCGATCCATTCATATATAAATGAAATATTCTAGCGTTACCCAAGGCTTCATACTCAATCCCAATGTCATAAACAGTTGATTGTTGCTCAGATGCCATTCTATACTGACCTGTAAATTTTCCATCATCTACAATAATATTTCCCAAGCCTTCCCAAATTTTTACTGGAATAGCATTATTAGAATTACTATCTTTTTTTATTTTGTAAAATATAACATTGTGAACATTTTGTTTTTCAAGAGTAGATATATTAGAACTTCCAAGTGCGATTAATTCTAAATAATAGCCGTTATTTGTTTGTGGGTTTAACATTACAGCAAGACCTCCACTACCTCCAGAAATAGTTATATCTTTATCTGGAGTTAAACCTGGGACAGTATAATATGTCGTACTGCCATTTGCGGTTTGTCCACGACTTGTATTGTTCTCTATTTTACCTATAATTCTCATTCTAGTACCGAAATGTTTAAAATTATTATTAAGTGGTTTATACACATATGATATAAAGTCTCTTGGTTTTTCTGTTACTGGAATTGGTGGTCCCTGCATAACAAAAGCAGAAGACTGTATAGTTCCAGGTTTTGTTGCTGTAAAATTATTTACATCTGATTCAGCATTAAAGGTAGCAGACATAAAGTTTCTTATAATTCCATTTCTTGTTGTTTTTTTAGCAAGTTCATTATTAATTCCAGCAGCGCCTTCTTGGGTAGTTAACGCTTGAGTGTTGTTTTCAAACAAATGCTTAGACTGCATTGAACACCCTCTAATGTTTGAATCATTTTTCCAATACGAACTTAATCCTGCAAAATGCTCTACAATAGTGGTGCCAAACTGGCCTCTACCGTGTTTAGCAACTAATCCATTTTTTAATTTTAACACTTGATTAACTTCTTCATAATTAGGCTCTGAATATATTCTAACAAGTCCAGTTGGATAAATTTTACCGTTAAATGGTAATTGTGAAAAATAATATTCGTATTCTTGTGGACTGTTAATCCAAACATTTCCTACTCCAGCAACATTAAATTGAACCGCATCATATTTAATTATTTCGCCATTAGAATAAAAGTATCCGTTATATCTTGCAATCCAATAAACCCCTTCGCCAAGATCTATAACGTTATCTGTTATTTCTCTATTAACGACTCGTGGTAATTGATTAGATAAATTAGAGTTAAGTGGTATAGCACTTAAAAGATAAGAAGACTGCATTCCCGTTTCATTATTAACAGATTTAGTATTTTCTGTTCCAGAAACCTCCCACAAAAGCACTGGTTTATAAATCCAATTTCTATCCATGTCAATTAAACTTGCTTGCTTAATGGTTCCTACAGATCTTTGTATATATTTTTCAGCATAGTTAATTTTGCCATCATTAAAAACTTGATTTTCTTCTGAAGCAATTTCAAGAATATTTGGCATAATGTTTAAAGTTGAATCAGGATTATTTCCAGACAAATAAGCAGTTATAGGTCTTTGACTTTCTGTTGGCATTATATAGTCTTTGCTCATTATAACAAAATTATTGTATTCGTCAAAAAACATTGCCGATTGAGATGCAATGGCCAACTTCTCTAAAACTTCTGCAACGCTAATATCTGGCTCTACATAAAAGTATGGAATAATTAATTCTACTTCATCGGCTACTCTTTTAAAACTATAATTTGCAAAGCCAACAGAATCTAAAAGATATGCTATTGCAGAACTAAGGGATACGTTTGTCATTAAAGTTTGTGTGGCTGTTAAATTTTCAAAGTAAAAAAACAAGTCTCGCAATTCCAATTCTATTGTTTGCTCCCCTTGATCAATCTTTGGAAAACCATCTGAGTATAAAGTTTTTACTGGAACATAATAATCCCAACCTTCTACATTAAATATAATATCATAAAATTTAATTTGAATATGTCTATTAATATATTTTTTAATTATACTTGTATTATTGTTTTCATTAAATGCATCATCATAATCAAATATAGAAAGTGATCCAGTAGACGCTAAAAGTTGACCTACTGGCATTCCGCTAATACCTAAATCCGAAGCATTCTTTCTTACATTAAAATCTGTGACCTTATCAGAAATGTTTGCTGTTAATCTTGGGGACATCTCAATAAGATCAAACGTACAATTTGATTTATTCATTGTATCAACAACAATTCTAATACCTTTAATGTTGTCAAACTCTCTGTAGACTTCAACTGCACCAACATTTAAATATTTTGTAGGATTTGTCATATCTGTTACAAAGTTAGTTAGCCTATCTACCTCAGACTCTTCTAAATACCAGCCGTACTGTGGTGTAAAAACTCTGTAATCGTTTATCTCGTCAAGCCAAATATGAAATTGGCCTATGTCATTTTCATTAGCACAAACCAAATATGCATACCCATTAACTGATTTTTCTGGTAATAATGTTGTTGAACTATATTTTTCTGCATAAACAAATATATCTCTGTATTGCTGTGGTACTTTTAGTCCATAAGCCAATTCAACATACCCGTCACTTTTAATAATAGGCGTTCCATCTTTTCTAAAAGAAGATTGATTAAAAGACAATAAGTCAACCCAAGAGTTATTTTTTAAAGCCTGTACCTTCCATTTAACTGGTGTTGATCTTTTAGAATCACCATAAAACGGATCTGATATTGATGAAGACGCTGATGCAAAAGTACCGAGATCTACGCTGCCTACATGCGTTTGCATTTTAATAACAATTCTATTTGCAGCAACAGCCTCTTTGTACACAATAAATGGTGCAGTGTCTTCAATGGCAAACTCTCCATTCTTTAAAAGAGATATGCCATACTCTATTCCATTTTCTGTTCTAAATGACGTCCAATATTTAAAAGAATCTGCTACGTCTGGCATATAATATCTAGGACGACTTGCCATATTAATGTTGGGGTGATGCAAATAATTACCTGGTAAAAATTTTGCCTTATTAATTCCAGACCTTGGTCTAAATTGTTTAAAACAATCTTCTAATGAATAAATTAATTCTAATTGTTCTTTTTTAGTTTTTAAAGTTATTGGTGATCCGTTATCTGCAAAGCCTCCATCAACAACTACGTCTGCATCAGTAGCACCATAATAAAATGGTATTTGTGTGTCGCTGGTTTCTGATGGATCAAAATTGCCTGGAATAATTTTATATGGAGAAGTAGACTGATTTGGCCTATATCTATAGTTACCAATTTTAAAAATATTGTTTGGAGAATTTAAATTCCATTCTGCAATTACAGCACTTTTAGTTTTAATTACAGAAGATGTTTCTAAATGTTTTTTTAAGTCTTCATTGTAAAACATTATGCCTCTTCCAAGCCAATAGAAATATCCCAAAGATCTAAGTTAGGGCCACGCCTAATAACCGTGTGAGAAAAATCTGAAAAGAAAACTTCAAGTAACTGATTGTATTGTGGTAAATGTGCATAAGCAGAATCATCTTTGCCAAATAGTGAATATTTGTCGTATGACAAATAACACCAAAAAGATCCTTTGTGCTTTTCATACCAGTCAAGCAATTCTACTCCTCCTGCACCGCCATCGGTTGTGTAATTGTGTTTATTGCTTTTTCCTTCTGAATCAAAATCTGGATTTAAAGAAAAACCTCTTGAGGGTAAATTTGTATAACTAAAAGATATCGACAACTTATCTGCAATATGATAAGAACGCATTCTGCCATTTATCATGCGCTCTCTTTTTTCAATTCGTATATTTCCAAAATCAATTGACGATCTGTTATCGTCTGACAATATTAAAAACTGATTAATGTTATCTGGATTTACTTCAGAACCTGGATTAGAATTAATTTCAAGACCGTTAGGAATATACAAACCATTTTCCAGTTTGCCAGAATTTTCAGACCAAAGCATGGCTTGAGGTCTACCATATTTTTTACGACCAGAGATATATGTGCTGGTTGCCATTATAGTCTAACACTCCTTAACTTTTGAGAGTTTACTCTCTGTATATTTGTCATAACTGCCTGAGCAATTTCATCTGGGTTTGCATCAGACTTAACATTAACACTAATACTATAATTATACACTGAGTCTCCAACTGACTCCCCGCCATTTATTGCCTTCATCGTATCAATGCCGTGAGTATTAACAGCATACTTGCTCATTACAAATTCTCCTGGAGTAAGCATTGCTGGAACTGTATCAGTACCTAGTGGCATTCCTCCTGCAGCAAAATATTTTGTTATTAATCCACCAGCACTCTTAAATTTAATGGATCCTGCATGGATAGGGGTTGTAGAAACTGCTGTCTTGCTGAATTTTGCTGCATCTGCAATTTCTTTGGCTTTAAATGAAGCATAAGTTGAATAAAATTTTTGTTGTTGTTCTGCTTTTTTCAATTGTGATGCTATAGAGGCTGCTCCAATTGCCCCACTTTCTGCTGCTGCTAAAACACTAGGATTTACTTTTGCTGCAGCAAGTGCTGCTGCATTAAGATCTCCTGCTGCTTTTGCTGCTGCATATGACGCTGCTGCTTGTGCAGATGTAAAGCCAGTAGCACCTGTTGCACCAGTTGCACCCGTAGATCCTGTTGCACCATTACCGCCTGAAGATCCTCCTGTTTCATAGTTAACAGTTATAGTTACTGTTTTACTTTTAATTTCATCATACAAACTTTTAATCTTTGCCCAGGTTTGTGCAGCAGTCGAACTATCTGCATTAAATCCATCAAGAGCCTCTTTAATTTGTTTTCTTAATTTTTCATCTATTAATGTTTGTTGAGCAAGAATTTCTTCCCATTGCTCTCTTGTCTGTCCTGCAACCTCTCTGTTACGATCATTAGCAGCAATAATATTCCCAAGAACTGTGAGTTGATAATCTAACGCAAGATTTTTTGTTGTTTCAAGATTGATAGCAGTTTGCAATGGCAAAATTTTATTTTGTTCAATCTCATATATTTTTTCTTCATGTGCTCTTATTGCAAGAAGCAAGCCTTCTCTTTTTTCTTCTATAGCATAAATAGCATCCTTGGCTTCTAGAATACTTTTTTCTAATGCCAATTTTTGAGGATCATTTTCAAGAGCATATATCTGCTGAGATATTTGCCATCTTCTTTCTTCAATCTGATCTTTTGTTAGTCCATTTGCATTGGTCAATCCCTTAATTGCATTGTCTCTTGCTTGTGTCAACGCATCGCCTTGTCCTGTTGCAAAATCTTGAGCATTTGATGCTCTCATGGCCTGTGCAGCACGGGCAGCAGCAGAGATATCACCCTGAGTTAAAGCATCCGCTAAATCTAATTGTTGCTCTTGTTGACGAATAATAGATTCATTAACCTTTTGAACTTCTTCTAATGCTTCGGCTTGTTCATCATATCTGTCGCTAATCTTGCCTGCCTGATAATTCATTACTTCTAAGTCATGAGAAAGAACATTGGATTCCTCTTGAAGCGTTTTAATTGGACGGTCATATTTCATCTCTATTTCTCGTTCCCAATCGCTAATCTGTTCTTTGAGATCTTCGAGAACGTACTTTAATTTACCAGTTACTTTTTTACCATCTACTGTTAGATTTAACTCTTTGACGTCCATATTTTCAACACTACGCTCAATCTTTTCAATTTCATCAGCAATCATAGATATCTGATGTTCGTAAATAGCAAGTTCAGCATTCATTGCTGCAAGTGCTTCATCACTTTCAGTCTTACTTCTACTTAATTGCTTAAATGTTTTACCATTAAATTGATTAACTCCAGTGCTGTCGGCCATACCAGTAACATTAGATTTAAGGGTGTATTCATCCATTGTCTTGTATGCATCAAAAACCTTCATTGCTGCATCATATGCTTTTTGGAATTTTTCAAGTGGGGTCAAAAGATTTTTCTCAAGATCTTTAGCAGATTCGGAAGTAGAAATAAGATTAAACAAATCTTTCATTAATTTCTGAGTATCCCCAGTACCACTCTTAATCTGATCCATTATTGCAATCATTGAAATTAAATCTTCGGGATCTTGAATTGCATCATAGATAGAAGCCATGGAAAGGCTTACTTCTTTACCCGTTGCATCTATTGTTTTAAGTCCTGATAAGAAATTTATTAAATCTGGTGTTTTCTTTAAAGCATCAATTCTTGTTTCGTTGGTTTTGGTTTTGTCAACTAGGCCTTTTATTTGCTCTCTTAAGATACGTTGCTGAGTTAAAACATTATTAGTCTTTAATTCTTGCGCTGTTATTTTTCCTGTTGCTATGGCAGTAACATATGTCTGATTCTCCATAGCCTTTTCTATTTCAAGATTAGACAAACCAGCAGCCCTTAATGTTGCGTATGCCTTATTTTGTTGATTGATATTCTTAATAACCTTCTGTTGTTCTACTTGAAATTCTCCAACTACCGCCTTATCCATACCCTGGCGCATAGCATTACCTTTATCAGTTAATACGAAATCTCCCTTCTTGTATTTCTGAGTTCTTGTGACCATCTTACCTTTTTCATAGTCAAACTCTTTATACTTCTTCTTACCCTTTTTAGTTGCAGTAAATCCAAATTCTTTCTGTGCTTCTGGATCTAGATTAGTAATGTAATTAATGAAATCATCACTATATCCCTTCTTCATTAGTTGTTGTTCTATTCCAACAAATTTATTTGCTACTGATTTACTTCCTGCAGCAGCGATTGCTTTTTGTAATTCTTTAAAACCACCCGCAGCATTAATTGCAGCATTTCTAACATTCTTGAGACGTTTCATAATATCTTCAAATGGATCTGCTTTTTTGCCACCCTTATCTTGTCCTTCATATTTGTTTGCGTTATTACTAGCAATATCTTGTTTGACCTTTTGCATAGTATCTTCGCCAGCCATGTCCCTTCTAACTGATTCTCGACCAGCCTCAGTTGCGTAATAATCTGCTACTGTTTTCGCTCCGCCTGCTGCCTTAACTCTTCTTGCAATTTCAGCATCTACACTCTTATCATCAATTTGCTTAACAAGAGTTATATATTCTTGAACAACTGTTTTCTTTACTTCGGCTGGTAAATTTTCAAACTCTGCCCAACGAGATAGAATTCCATCTAAGTTTACTCCACCTAACTCTTTAACCTCAGTTAAGGCCTTAAGTGTAAACGGCCCCTTATGGTCTTCTACTTCTTGTAAAGAGTCTGCCAGGTCTGTTAATCTTTGTTGTGCGTCATCTCCTTCAAAAAATGCCTCTATATCAATTTCTTTATTGTCCATTTTCTGCATAAGCATTAATGTTGCCATTATTTTTTCTGCTTGTTCTGGATCCTTTTGGGCCATCCTTGTAAGTATTTTAACATTTTTCTTACCAATGTCTTTATTTTTAAATCCTCCGAAGAAGTTAATAACTTCCATAAACTTTCCTGGATCACTAAACTTAGTTGATACAGTAAGAACCTTGTCTAAGCCTTTTTCATCATCTCCAAACATTTGCATTAGTGAAACTGCTGCCATTGGACTCATTTGACCAGAGGCAACTATTGTGTCTATCTTTACTTCTAACTCTTTACTATCTAAGTCTGCTGAAGACTTTAAGAATGCATCTGCCATCGGATCATTAGCCCATTTTGTTTTAACTTGAGACTTTAATGAATCAAAGAATGCATCCTCTACGGCCCCTCTCTTGGAAGCAACCTTAAATGCTTCTACCTGATCCTTTAAAATATCGCCATTTACTTTTCTTAAGTCAGCAGTTTGTGTTACTTGATCATCTTTCATTGTTCGAATTTGGGCTTCTAGTTTTAATTGTTTTTCTTTATTTGTAGTAGATGCTTTTTCTTTTTCTAACTTAGCAATTTCTTTTTCATATTGAATAGTTAAAGAGTCAATTTGTGATTGATTTAATTCAAGATTTTGCGTACCAATCGCTGCTGAGCCAGAAGCCATTGATTCTCCTGTTGTTTGCTTAAACATTTCTCCAAAAGAGTAGTTTAAAAATCCTGGAGCCTTCTGGAACATACCCATAACCGCAGTGGGAAGTCCTATTCCTGGTATAACGACTTTTGAAAGTTGTGAAGCAGCATTGTCAAAAGAATTGTTGTAACCAGCAAGTTCTGTGGTTAAATTTTTAGATACCTGCTTTCCAGTGTCTCTTTGCTGGTTTACTAAATTAACTCTAGTATTAAATGGGTCTTTTAATAAATCTTGTCCTTCTGGTCCAATTAACTCTAACAGTTGTCCACTTATTTGTGCGCCTATTGTTGTATTCTTAAGATTTAATCCTATAGCCTCTGCAACGCTATGAGCCTGTTCTGCAGAAAGAATTCCGTCAGAAACATATGCTCCAAGTTGAGTAGCCATTTGACTTGCAGATATTTCAGTTCCGAACCTAACCAGACTTTCTTTAAATCCTCCAAGAACGTCTTTGCCTACTTCACTTTCTAAGAATGTAGTTCCAAATCTTTGTTTTCCTCTTTCAAAACCAGTTGTAAATCTGTCAGAGGCTTGCTGATTTCTTCTTCTAGACATTATCTCAGAAGCACCAACCTTGTCTGTTAGTTCTCCAATCTTTTTCATCTTTTCTGTAGTTGCTGATGTAGCATCTACTAACTTAGACATTGCTTCAGCATGCTTCTTGCCAGCCTTATCCGCTAAATAGAACGATCCTGCTAATGCAGTTGCAGCAACACCTGCTGCTATATATGGATTTGCAAGCATAGGAGCCATACCAGCAACTGCTGAAGCACCCATAAGCGCCATACCAGCCCCAGTGTTTCCAGTCATCATCATACCCATACCAGCAGTACCCAAGGCCATTGACATACCACCAGAGTATCTGCCAACTTTTTCTTGACGCATTTGTATTTTTTCTCGTCTTGCATCTTTTCTAGCCTGCTTTGCGGCTGCTTCTTTTTCTGCTTTGTTCCTTGCTTCATTAATTTTTAATGCTTCGTCATGAGCAGCAGCGATTCTGAGTGATTGTTTAGCACGATATGCTTCATCTTTTGCTCTTCTTTCTGCTCTTTGTGTTTCATTATCGGCCATTCTTGCTTGTTTTAGTTTATTGGCTGCAATTTTTTCATCATTCTTTTTTTGTCTTTTTAATGCATCTTTAATTTGCTCTTCAGTAAGATTGCGTCCACTTTGTCGTAATCTTTTGGCTCTTTGTTCGTTTAAACGTTGACCTGCTTCTGGTGCAGATTCATGACCAGGAATTAAAACACCTCTTGAAGTGCGTAGTGGTGCAATCTTAGACAATGCAGTAATCTGATTTGGTTTTGCAACAATCTCAGGCTTTTTTACTTTTACAGATCTGGTATCTTTAGTTGGTTTTCTTTTTTTATCAATAGGAATAACATTCGCAGGCAAAGGCTGTGTATTTTGTTTTGTTAGTTTTTTATATGTTTGATCTAAAACATTATAAAGTACTTCACCAGGTTTAACTCCAACTAGTGACGCTCTTGCATTACGTGAAATTTTTACGTTTTCAGATTGTGTTGAATCAGAACTTAAATCAAATATGGGCCTTGCTGCTCGCTGTTGCTTTTTATATAAACCAGCCTTAAATTGTTGATCAATTAAATAATCGACAGCCTTTGCCTGTGAAACTGACCCTAGATTTGGAAAACCTTTTGGCCGTCCGCCCTGTTGCTCTAAAAATGCTTCTGCCCTTATTCTAGCCTGTGCTGCCAACTGAACCATCTTGGCCTGATCTGCCGATATCGGATGTTGACCAGACTTTAAGAAAGCACTTGCCTGTTGCAATACTTTTGCTGTCTCACGATCATATAACCTATACTGATTATTTGCATTCCACGACAACAATTGTCCTAGCGTTGTGTTTTTTGGATTTGCAACGGCGCCTGGATTAACAAAACTGTTAATTAAATTTCTATCAAATGTAGCAAAACCACTTAACCATTTTTCCTTACCTATGCCAGGCGCTCCAGCAGTTTTAGCAATATGAGATAGTTCGGTTCTTAAAAATTTGTTAATTGCCGTTTCAGTGTAACCTAACTCTTTCAATTTTGTTCTAAGGTTTGCTGTAATTTCAGAGGCTTTGTTTGCATTTGTAAATTTTGCTTCTTCGGCCAACAATGCCTTTTTCAATGGCCCATCCTTTATATATTGTTTCCAATTTCCACTTTGAGATTTAACCGAAAAGTCTTCACGAAGTTTTGAAATACCCTTAGACTGAGAAGTATAGTTACCGTGAATTGGACTTGGCATTAAGCCCAGCCTATATAGTGTTTGTGACCTTAAGTAATCGAGCGACTTTCCTGTTTTACCTTTTTCAAAAGCGTCTTTAAGAAAAGCACCTTTGTCTGGATCAATTAATAATTTTTCTTTAAATAATTTTCTTAAAGTTTCACTTTGAGAAATATCAATTTTGCCATCTTGTAAAATTCCACTTCTTTGCAATTTCTCGATTGCTTTTTGATATTGACTTGGATTTACTGTTTTTAAAGTAGTAAGTGCAGCGCCTGCATCATTGTTTATTTGTTTTATTAATGAAGAAATTTGAGTTTGGTTTTCTCGTTTTGCTACTGCTATTTCCCATGGACTTAGGTTTCCCTTACTATATTGAGGAACTTGTTGACCTGCCCTTATATGTGCAGCATGAACTTTTGTCCAGTCTGTTTTCAAGCCATTTTCTAATCTTGTAATTACATTTGCATATGCTTGCTTTTCTAATGCATCAAGATTTTGAAAATTTTTACCACTAGATATTTCTTTTTTATACAAAGGAAGTACTCTTCTAATTTCATCTTTTATTGCTTGATCATATTGTTGTGGAGACATTTTGGATGCAAGCGCTGATGTTTGTTGTGCAAAAAACTTTTTAGATCCGCCCTTAAACGCTAAGGTATTGGCAAGAGCAGTTTGTTCCATTGATGGCATAGTTAGTGAGATTTCTCTAAAGCCAGAACCTTTAGGAAATACATATGCATTGCTTGGGTCTGGAGCACTCCTTCCAGAAACATTGCTCATTTGTAAATCTCTGTCAGCACGAATTGAAGAAGCAACTAATTGCTTAACCATATCTTTTTGAGTAAATTTACCAGTCATACCTTCTGGACCAAACTTTTTATCATATTTTGAAACAAGTGCTAAATACGATCTTTTACCTTCTGGATCAGTAGGATCTAAAATTTTTACAAGTTTAGGCTTTGGTGCACTAATTCCATGAAGTCTAGTTAAGTCATTTGACCTAATGTCTCCCATAGCGGTTGACGGACTCATGGTTGGTTTTACAACTACTAATTTTCCATCTTTTTGTTTATATACCCCGCCTACGCCCTTTACTGGGAAACTATAGCCAGTAAATGGTTTGACTAATTCTCCCATGTCTTGTACTTTCATCTTAGCATATTGACCAACGTTTGCATCTCTAGATATCTTTTCTGCTACCTGTCTTGCTTGAGTTGTCTCACTAAATTTTTTAGGCATTCCGATATCTACTGCGCCTGACTGTTTTACTGGGTGCGAACTACCCCAAGGCAGCAATCCTTTACTATATCCAGGAACTTTATCTGCAAACATTGCATGTATGAGTCCACGATACTTTTCAGAAGTCTCTGCAGGTATAATTGCTTCGCCTGGAGAAACCATTGCTGGTACAACATCTCCAGCACCCTTTGGACCTGGAACGCTAACAACTCCCTCTTCATATTTTTTAACTGGTGGAACTTGAGGAAGTTTGGATACAGCACCTCTTGCTCCACTTAATCCTCCAGTAAACAATGTTGGATTTTGTAAAGCCATAGCCCTCATCTGAGTAGCCATTTGTTGATATGCTGATGCTAATTGTAAAGCAGCAACTTTTTCAATATTAAAAACTTCTGTCAATCTTGTATGTGTATTATGAAGTGCTTGTCCTGCTGCTTGTTGTTCTATTTGTTCTTGAGTCACGTAATTAAAACCAGCACCCAGAATTGTTGTTTGTCCATTAAGTTTAGCAATTCCGCCACGTATTACTGAAAATAATTTAATTAAATTGGCCAAACCATTCATTAATAAACCAAATGTCATCAGAACAATTGGTCCCAAACCTGCAACAATACCAATAATTATGGCTATAACTTTTTTTGTATGATCTCCAAGTGAATTAAATTTTTCAAATAGTCCACCAAAAAACTTTACAATAGGAGTGATTGCTTCAAGAAATGCTTTTCCTAATGGCATAATATCTTGCTTAAAGTTTTCTACAGCAGCCTGGAATTTAACACCGACAGACTCTTCTATCTTCTTCATTTCTCGCTCAGACAGAACTGCTAATTCTTCTACAGATGCGCCAGCAAGATCAAATGCCCTGGCAGCCTGCGTTCCATCTTTTGAAACATTTTGAAATAATGTTGATAAACGAGCAAACTGGAACTTACCAAATAGTTGCTCAATTGCCCTTGCACGATTTAAAGGATCTAATGTGTCTAGCGCTCTAGAAAATCCTACAACAGTTCCTTTAAGATCTCCTTGATTTGCCTCAACAATTCCTTTAATGTTAATGCCCATTTTACCAAGCATCTCGCTTGCTTTTTCTGTTGGGTTAATAAGAGATGCAAGACCAGACTTTAATGCGTTAGCGCCCTCTGATGCATTAATGCCACCTTCTTTCATGGCAGTAAGGAAGAATGCTAAATCTTCTACACTACCTCCAAGTTGTTTAACGATTGGTGCTGCTTTAGGAATAGCAATTGTTAAATCTTCAATGGATAAAACAGTTTGGTTTTCTACTGCGTTTAAAAAATTAATCTTTTCTGCTAACTGTTCACTAGACAAGCCAAATGCATTTTGTAAAGAAATAGTTGTTTCAAGTGCTTGTTGTTGTTCTACTTGACCAAGAACTGCAAGTTTTGTTGCTGTTTCTACTTGTCTTGTTAGATCTTCCCCTTGGAAACCTGCTGCTGCTGCAGTTGCAGCCATGTCCATTGTATCTACTACGGCTACACCAAATTTTGTATATTCTTCTGCAAGTTTTCTAACATTTTGCACTGCCTCGTCTATTTGTGCATCATTAGTAAAAGCATCTCCATAAACACGTCTAAATTTAACTGTAGCCTTTTCTAAATCTCTAAAGGCTTTAGCAGCATATCCCCCAAGCAATGCCAAAGGCATAGTTAAACCAACCATCAACTGACGACCAGCCCATTGAGTGTTTTTACCAAAATTTAATAATTGTGTAGATCCTTGCCTTAGTAATTGATTTAAAAATTGTTGTCTTTGTGCTGCATATTGTATTCTAGTACCAAGTTCTGTAAATCTGCCATTAGCCATCATCAATGTTCTTGGCATAATACGCATTGCTTCCATAAATCCGCCCTGCGCTTTAGCCATTTGGATATACTGTGCTTGTAATGCCTTTACTCTATCTCTACGAGCACGATTAATAATTTCTCGTTCTCGTGCAAATGCTCTACCTAAAACCTTTGTGTTGGCTGTAGCAGCAGCCATACTGTATCTGTAGTATTCTCTAAGTGATAATTTATTTTTTTCTAGTGCGCTTGTAAACGCCATAGTACTTGATGCAACTTTTGCTTGGCTTACAGCAAATTTTCCTGTTGCACCTATAGACTGGAATAATTGAGCATTTAAACCTTTTTGTGCATTTGCAGCAGCCAGGTTGCCCTCAGCAAGAGTCTGATGAAATTTACTGAGGCCCGCCTGTAATCTGCGTAATTGTGCTAAAGCGTCGGCAGTATTAAAGTTGACATTAATATTAGAATTTACATCTGCCAATTCCTTTGCACCTCTTTATTTAATTTATTTTGTCAAACCAGCAACAACTGATGCTTCGGCATTCTGGAATCCAGATGCTGCATCAATTATTTGATAAACTGTAGGAAGATCTAATAGTTCTTCCAGTTGATCTCTTTCGTCTGCCAATTCTGGCTTATATTGTTTCATTGCAATCTGGACACAATCCATCAAAATATCCATGGACTTATCGTTGTCGTCTGAAACCGCAGCCAATTCTGCGAACTTTACCATAAAAGGTCTTAGAAGAGACAACTTAAGCGCTCTAACTGGGACCTCTGTGTTGTCGACTAACGTAATTGTTTTCTTATTATCTTTAGGCTTTTCGGCCATTGTTCCTCCTTAAGGTATGAATAAATTATACCATAGAGGCATTTTATTTTTCAGTTAGATCCTCATAATCTAAGCCCAAACCAATACCAAACCCTGCTTGCTGTGCATTTACTCCCTGTAGGGCTAATATGTCATTTGAATTAGTTGCCTTACCCTTGCTAAATACCCTGGCTTTCATTTCGTCCCAGGCGTTGCCCTTCTTGGTTTGTTTATCTAAATCTACACCTTGCATAGCAGCAAGAAATTTTTTATGAGAATAATCTAGGTCTCTTTTTATCTTAAGGGTAGCAACTATTTCGGGCATTGACATAGATGACTCTAATTCTTCGTAATCTTTCCAAATACCGAGCAAAAACACCTCTGACTCTAGTTCTGCCAAATCTAATTCATCCCAGGTTGATCCGCTTTCGGTTGCCTGTTTTTTTACTGTATCCTCGGACTTTTCATTAATTTTAATTCCTGCAGCATAATCTAATATTTGATAAACGGTTGGCATGTCTATATTATCCTCTAATTCTTTTTGTGTTTTGATTTGCGGATAATACTGTCTCATTGCGATTACTGCACATTTTGCTAAAGCGTCTATAGCCTGATCATCATTTTTGGCAGATTTAACATTTTCAAATTCTACTAAAAATAATTTTAAAAATTTTATCTTTAACGGAGTTATATATAATTCTGTTCCGTCTATTAATTCTACAACACTGCTTTTATATATTTCTGTAGGCATATAACTATTATATCAAACAGAAAGGCCCAGACTTTCAAGGGTCTTGGGCCTTCTGTATTATTAAGTTGTAGTTTTATGCTACCGTACGATCAACGATCTTACCATAAGAGCCGTTATCGTTTGGAAGCAGACGGAATGAAACTTCAAACATTGTAGCCTCATCTCGTTTTGCAGATACGGTTACGCTCTCAATTGAAAGTGCACGATATGCAACATAGACTCGCTCTTTGTTTGAACTTTGGTCACAATCACCAGTTCCTGGACCTACTGCGACAATTCCTCTCTCAATCGGACATTCACCAAGAGTTCCTGCCTTGAGATTGAGTGTTGGGTTTCCTGCTACTGTTGAAAGATCTGAATCAGATCCTGCTGTAGCAACAAGAAGATTTTCCAATGTTGATTCAGCAAATGCGGTATTTAGGTTAACCTGCATACCTTGCTTGAATAACTTTGCAACGTCAAGAACTTGATCTACTGCGACCTCACCAAAATCTGGCTGGAATTGAATTTCCAAACCATTCATGGTAAAGCCGATGTTACGAAAATCGTCGTCGCCATCCAGCGTTGTTCCGTACTTAGTACCACTTACGTATGCTGGTAGAGCGGCATCGGTTAACGTATCGTCGTATACCCATACCTGCGCTGCACCTACGATAATATTACTGCTATTACCTAGAGCCATTTATTTCACCTCTTTATTTTTCTAGAAATTAAAAGGCGTGTTTCCTCATTGCTAAGTATACAGCCTTTTTATGACAATATTCCTGGTTCAGTTATAATATTTTTATTGTATCTTGGTCTATCTGGAGTAGACTCTTCAGTTTCTGCATATTTAGTCGATGACTGATGATAGTCATAATCAATAATTATCTTATTACCCGCATAGGTTCGGGCTGTTCCAAAGTCAACTATATCCCGTGCCTCTTCTAACTGGTATATCTTAAAGTCGTGAAAGTAGAACTGACACTCCATGCCACCTATGGAGCCTTTAGCCTTAGCCCAAGCATTTAGTTCTTGAGCGCTCTCATCTCCACGATCCATAAGTCTAAATACGGCTTCTTGAACACGTATCATGTTTTCTTGAGTATTCGATGCTGTATGATAAAAATAATATAAAACCTGTTCACATTTAATATGTGGGAAAGGTCCACGACGCATTCTAAACATTCTATCGTATACCGCCATAGTTCCACCTTCTGGAAACATTGTAGTGAGTTGCTCTAATGTGCTTGGTCCAGTTGGGAAAAATGGAATATCTTCTAATCCTGCCAACTCAGTAATTTTTTCTCTTAAGTAATGATTAATCCACAGAACTGGTGTATTTAATACTGATGTTGATTCTGTCATCTCTTAACCCCCGCAGTTGCGACCCACTGATATCCAGTTTTAATTCCAACCGACCTACCGCCACGTTTTCCTGCATTTAAATTTTTTGCGTAAACTTTTGGATATTTAAAGTATTGAGCAAGACCACTTGCCTGTAAAAATGATTGTCTAAAATAAACACCAAAAAAATTAGATATTGCATTTTTAAATTGTCCACGTGTTTCTCCACCTGGGTTTTGTACTATTACTTCTCTAGATGTAAAAATTTCTTGTCCATCTATTTCAAATCTTAAAGCCCTTGCTTTTTTAGGTCTTATAATAACGCCAATACCTTCTTCCATAATTTTTGCTTTATTGTAAAATGGAACGTTAGATCCTTCTTTAATGCTAGTTGATTGCTTTAATGATGTTTTAAAAGTTAATCCTAATTTACTAATTGTAAAATCAATATCAAACAAACGTGCTTGTGGACTACCAGTTCTTTGCCATTCGTAAACATGGTGCAACAAATCTGGTGACACTCTTGCATTTGCATCAATAAATTGAGATGCTAGTTCTGTTATCTGTGGACCTAGCGCTGCATACATTGCTGTCTTGCCTCGACCCATTCCCTCTAAAAATCCTAAAGAATAATCAATAATATTGTCCATATCTTTTTTAAATTGCTTGCTACGAAATATTACCTTTACCATTAAACATCTACCGCCTGATTTTCAGATCTACGTATAACTAATTTATAATACTCAATATTTCCAAATGGACCTGCAAACGGATCGTGTGTGGCAATCTCAAATATAGTAGACTTTCCAGATCTAGGCCCAGACGTTTCTTTGTAAATTTCATTACAATTTTTATCTCTTATGTTTGTAACAATAACATTTGTAATTGCATTTTTGGCTTCAAGACTTGATATTCTAATGTCTGATTTACAACGACCAAGCAATATTTTATCTTGTGTAATATTAATGTTGGGGGCTACTTCTTCCTTAAAAGCAGTTCCTGCCGTTGTAAAAGAACATGCTATTGTCCTATCTAATATCCAAGTTTTTTTAACTTCTCCGTAAATCCCCTGCTCAACTATTGGATGATACACATCTGCTTGCATCGGAAATGCGAAGTCGGTTTCTTCGCACAACATTATAGAACCCCTGGCTTAGTTATTAATTTAATATACTTTTCTAAAATTTTATCTACAAGAAGGTTTCCAGTTCCATACACGATTCCTTTGTCAAACTGAATTCTAAACTGATCTGTATTGTAACTTGTTATGTACCTCTTATAATAATCTAATTTTCCGCACTTAATATCTTCAATTAACATATCAGTTGCTGCTTCAACATCTGACGGAACTTTAAGATGCCCAACATCTAATACAAAGTCATAGTCTACGCCTTTAGGAAAATCCGTAGGAACATAAGCCACGTGCCCCAAATCTCCATGTGCGGTTGCAATTTTTGTTATATCGTGCTCCATCCTGTTTCTTCGTTCACTTGCAGTCGCTACATCAATTTTATAAATAGCAGACTTATCTGCTAACAATCTATATTCTGCGTCATAATCTTCTTCATTGTCGCAATCATATACTAACAAACTATTTTCATAAACTTTTAAAACTTTATTGGCATCGTGCCAAACAGGAAGATAATCTGAACCATTTCCAGAAGTGTTTATGATAACTTTTTTATTATAAAAGCCGTTTTTAATGTATGTATCAATAAGGGATCTTGCAATTAACTCATAATTTTTATATTCATTAATCTCAGTTGCAGTAGAGGCTTTAGTATTTGGATTGACATAAGGACGAACCACATCTACATATGTGTCATTTTCTCCTACTGTTATCTTATATTGTGTATCATATTTTGATGACAAAGGAATTAATATTTCCTTATTAGCGTTTGAGGTTGCTGTACTTACAGTTTCTGAGGAGTCCGCCAAATCAACAATAGTATAACTATACGCTGTGTTAGCAGATGCAACATCAAGCGTAACAGTTAAGTTGTATGGCGGAACTCTCAAAACTTGCATTATTATCTACCAAACTCTTTAGCAACTTCTTCTGGAGTGGCAATTCTAATATAAGGTTTAGTTGCCCATTGATCTGCAGCCTCTTTTTTAACAATATTGTATCCACGATAGACTTTGCCTAATCCTGGAACTGAAATATTTTTTGTTGAAAATACTGCTATTTTTTCAACAACAGGCTTTGCAGTTTCTGGCTTGTTGTCAGACTTAGGAGCCGACGTTACGCCAATTGCTCCGTCTGCAACAGGACCCAATCTTTGACCTTCGTCAGAAGATTTTGCTAAATCAGTTGAAGAGATAGCGGTCACTTCTGGTTCTGGAGCAGAAACTGTTGCCTGAATATTATTATTTGAAGCAACTTCTTCTACTTTTGTCTGTGGTTGGCCTGCTTTATATTTTTCCCATTCACTAACTATTCCATCTTTGTTGGTGTCAACAATTTTGTTTTCTAGCGATTGTTCTAAATTATTTTCTTCCATTATTAACCTCCTTATGACTATTATAACAGAATACTAAAAATTAAGAGGGGGAGGAGATCTCGCCCCTACCCCCTCTCAAAGGTTACTGTTTACAGATTATGCATCTGCAGCAGCGTCTGCCCACGCAATTGCGTCTTCTTCTTCCCATTGAATACCAAAACGAACAAAGACAGTATACTCAATTGTATCTTTCTTTGCCTTGTATTCACGGTTTACGACGATATCACGTTGGAAGCCCCAGATACGATTACCAGGGAATGTCAAATCGACATAATCATCTGGATAGTAAGGAACTTCTTGGACATCAATTCCGAGAACACGAGTTGTACGTGCTCCACCGAACGTCTGGCCGTTTCCATCAAGATATGCTTGACGGTTTGCAGCAGTACCAGCAACACGATTACCCATTGCTTCAGCAATTGCATCAGCAAGAGTACCGTTGTGCTTAACGATACCACTGAATGTGTCTGTACCTACATAGAACTTAAGGTTATTCTTAAGAGCACGATACTTACGTGGCATGCCTAAAATAATCTCTTGCATTCTTTCTGGTGTCCAGGCATTAGCGGTAATGGTCATCGCAACTTCGTGCGAATCTGCATTATCTTTGTGCCTCTTAATAAATCCTTTCATGATTGAAAGGAAGTTACCAGTTGACGCATCACCATTAATGGCGAGGTCTTCAATATCGTTAGCGAATGCGTTTGTCATCAAGCGAACTAGATGATCTTCAAGCGCAGCCCCTTCAATATTATCTTCAAGTGCTTCAGCAGTAACTTCCCAATCTAGACGAATCTTCTTGGTTGTAAGTTCAACTTTGCTGAATGTAGCACCGCTATTAGTGTAGTCACCGACACCTTGAGTAGCAGAACGAATTACTCGTTCACCCACGTTAATCTTTTCGAGTTCCATGGTATTTGCTCTCATTGTGACACGACGACCATCCTGGGCGAGAACTGTGGCGTCCCAAACGTAATCAATGAAACGCTGTGCCTGTTCAGGGCGTAGGATACCGCTTCCAGCCTCACCTGAAGGATTTACTGCATTTGGTCCTGTTGTAAGACCTAGGTTAGCGTTTGGAATGTTTCCAAGGACGCCACCATCAGTATAATTGCCAGGGATATTTGAGCCTGCATCAGAACCAGATGCATACGCACCTTGTGACTGATAAAGACCTGGTGTAGTTCCACCAAGTTGGCCTGATTCTCCTGGCTGGTTTTTCTTTATTTCTTCCGACATATTGTCACCTCCGAGTTTTTACTTAATTAAATAAGTCGGCTGTTTTGAGGAAACGTCCGCCCCATAGGGATTTTTCAATCATTTCTGGTTGTTCCTGAACGATCTCGCCTAGATCGCCAGACTTTCGGAATGCGGTATCTGCTTCTACTGCGTCTACACGCTTTCCAAACTCACTGAATCGTTCATTAGTTGCAGCGATATCTCTGGCGACTGCATCAAACGAACTTTTTACTGTCTCTTTGTCAATTGCGGTAGACTTTAGTACTTCTACTTCAGCCTGCAAAGACTTAAGAGTATTTGAAAGATCGCTAAAGGCCGATGTAATAGTTTCTTTAATTTCAGCAATTGCATCAATAACAACTACTTCATCTGACTTCTTCTTTGCCTTATCTTCCTCTTCATCTTCTTCTGCATCTTTTGCGGAAGGTGATGCTGCAGCCTTTTCTGCTTCAGCGACTTCTGTTGTTTCTACAACATCTGTCTGTACCGTTGTTTGTTCAACAACATTGGCTTTTTCAGTTTCTACTGCCTGAGTTTCTTCAGCAACAGGAGCGATCTCTTCTGCCTTAGTAACTTCTACTGTTTCTTCAACAGTTTTTGTTTTCTTTGACATAGGATTTACCTCCTCCGTTATCTTAGAAGTATTCATGCCTTTAGCACTATCTACTAAGAATTTTACTATATCCATTTTTTCGTTGTCTTGTTTTTCAACGAAACCTATATTTTTCATCTGCTCACCATTAATTGGACTTACAGCAGATTCTTGATCTGAAACCATGACAATTCCAGACTGCTCATCATAAAAAACATTTTCTAATTCAACATCTTGACCCTTAACAACAGCAACACCATCAACTTTTTCAACATGCATAATGTTTGCAAATTGATTTGCTGGAGAATCAACAAGTGATAACTCTACAAGATCATAATCTTTAATAATTCTAATTGTGGCATCCGACTTCTCATCATAACCGTCATCCCACTGATTCATCTTGCCACCGATTGAGAATCCTGTTAGTGTGCCGTCTAAAACCTTTTCCCATGTATCTTGTGCACCTTTTGAAACATATGCAGAAACAAAAACTCCGTTATAAAATTTTTTAGAGTCTGCATCAAAATAACGATCTTCTTTAAAATTTACCATCTTGCCTACTGCAAGTGGTTGATGCATCTCACGAATGTTGCCACGAAAACCTGCAAATGCTTTCATTGATGCTTCTGATGTTACAATATCGCCTTGCTTATCTAAATTGTCAAGGGATGCAAAACCTGAGACGATACGTCTCTCTTTATCAACCTTCGCAAATGGAAGGGAAAGCCTTACTGAGTCGCCCTTGGTGTCCCAATGGGCTTTGGATATAGTCATACTAGAATATATTATATGGCCTTTTTTGCACAAGTGTTAATAAACTGTGAATAAACCTGTGGATAACCTATTTGGTTGCTCTGCCCTCACCCTTTGGATTTCTGCCAGCAACTGTTGCGGTTCCATCAGATTGATTATTTAATCGTTCTGCGTCACGTGCCCTTGTTGCTGTATCTTGTGGTTTTGGCTGGAAAGGCTCATCCCCTCCTTCCCGTTGTGGAAGTCCAAGAATATTTCTTGCCTCATTGGGCATCATAACCTGATTTTTTACATATCTTTCAAGTATTTGAGATTGTACATTTTCATCAGTCAATGTTAATTCATTAAATTTAAGAACTAAAACATCGGTCTTTTCTCTAATAATCCTATTTAATGTTTTTTCAAGTTCTCTTTGTGCAGGTCTTGCCACCTGTTCTTTAAAGGTCCGATCCTGTGCAAGTGCTGCTGCAATTCCACCAGAGTCGCCACCGCCAATCTTTGATAAAGGAACCTGGTGAGCAATTAAAATATCATCACGATTTTGTTTACGATACCTTTCAAAAGAGCCTTCTTGAACACCATTTTCAATTGGCTGCATGTTAAACTCAACCTTATTGGTATCTGTGTCTCCAGGAAGTGGGATATACAGAGTTCTATGCGACTGCCCCTTTAGATTTGTTTGTAAAAATCTAAACATCTTATCTTCTGCATCACCAGAAAGTTTTGCACCTTTGAGAGTAACAACATAACGTGGAACTGCCTTATTGCTAAAATAATCAATATTATATTGTGACGCTAACTGGTCTCCGTGAAGTGAATTTATTGCAGACAAAACATCTGGAACACCATAGAATGTGTTTAATGGCGAATATTGTTTAAAGTGAATAATTTCGTTTGGTCTTGAATCGGTAGTAATAGGGTTTGGGTTCTTTGCTGCAAAGTTACGGAAGTAAACAACCTTTTGACCTATAATCTGAACATATCCATCTCGTAAACGACGAGCACGCATTGTGGTTGCTGGAATATGTCCTACATATCCAATTTCTCCACGAATGGTTCTGCCAATTTCAAGATATCCATTTCCTGTTGACTGCATATCTGTATAAACCTTAACCATAGTTGTGGTAAATGAATCATTGTCGTTTAACGATTCAATCCAATCATGCAATTCAATTTTTGCTCTTTCAATTCTGTTTCTTGCTCTTCCTACTTGTTCTTTATCTTGATTAGACTCAAGGCGAAGCATTGTAGAAGATGAAATCTCAAAGTCATAACCGAGTCCAACAATGTTTTCTACTTTTGCATCAATTGCAGCATGGTTTGCAAAAGAAGTATCATAATAATTTGCTAACTCATATAGATTCCAGGGTGGTGTAATTACATCAAACAAACCATAAGCATTTCTGTATACAGAACCAGGATTAATTTCTTTTGACTGTGCTCCATCTATACCTGTTGGTTGTGCTTTAGCATTATTCAAATACCCCGTCATATTTTCTGGAGCAATTGCCTTTTCTGCAAGTCTGCCCGCTCTACGTTTAAAGTTATTGTCTAGGCCGACCAAATTTTTAAGTTCAGTCCAAGATTTATTAAATGGGTCATCTTCTTTAAACTGCTTAAGTACGTCTGTTGGATTGTCAATGCTTGCATTAATAAAAAAATCTTGATCGCTCATTAGTCTTGTGCTCCATATTTCTTAATAGTTTGTTGTGCATCATAGACAGACCCCATATCATTAAGATTAGGTATCAATCCTTCACGCATCCTTTGTTTTTGTTCTTCATACTCTGAATCAGTAACACGGTTTAATCCTGCAAAAAATACAGCCTCGCCTTCTGGTTCGCCATAATGGGCTGCAGCATCTTTTAACTCTGCTATCTTAGAAATATCACCTTTCATAGAAGGTATATTTAAAATATTACCTTGTCCATCAGTAAACCATTTTCCATTTTGTTTTTTCCAAACATATATACCCCAATCGTACATTTTGTCGATTGCTTTAATTTTAGTTTTGCCAATTTGGCCAGGGATTTGTCTTTTCATTACCACCAGTATACCATATTATACTGCTGACGAGGTTGTTTGTTGCCAGAGAATGTTCTGATAGATATTATATTCACACTGACCAATACCAAGAATCTTGTCTGTCCCAGTTGTTATTTTATTAGTCCCAACATAACTCCTATAAACATCTTCTGGGTCAACCCCATAGTAACTGGTTGAAGACTGAACCAATACACCGTTCCACAAGAAATATTCTGGTATCCAATATTCCCAGTCTATTGTTAGAGGACCAGAACGCTTTACCCTAAACCATGGCCTTGTTGATATTTTCTGAACTGCCTGTAGATTGGTAGACTGATAATAAGAAATATTATTAAATAACATAGGACCATTTAATTTGATCGATCCGTATGAGCCAGAAACATCTAGTAGGTTAGAAAACGATATTCCTAAAAATGCCCACTGTTTAATTGTTAAGACTGGCTCTCTTACAATTTTGCCATTTAAATAAAATGCTATGTCATTTTCAATTCTTCCTGTAAGCACATTAATTCCATAAATTCTTCCTCTTTTGCCAGTCTGATCATTTGCAACAATATAAAATCTTATATAAGAATTTTTTGC
>Ga0194131_10001151_pt1 | contig 45634 bp, 45 predicted proteins | sample TA2KigO120mmetaG_FD_148631 | JGI IMG/M metagenome (GOLD analysis project Ga0194131, IMG submission 148631) | Freshwater microbial communities from Lake Tanganyika, Tanzania - TA2015053 Kigoma Offshore 120m | ecosystem: Environmental > Aquatic > Freshwater > Lake | place: Tanzania: Lake...
TTGGTCGCTGGCTCATGCTCGGCATCCTCTGGTGGTTCGGCCGCGACAAGCTTGCGCCGACGCTCAGGCCCTGGCATCGCGAGTCGGTACGCCTCCAGCCGTTGGTGCGCATGGCCGCCATCGGGGCGCCCGTGGCATTTCAACAGTGGCTCGAAGTGGCCGTCTTTGCGGCCGGGGCGGTGGCGATCGGCTGGATCAGTGTAACGGCGCTCGCGGCGCATGAGATCGCGATCAATCTCGCCGCGCTGACGTTCATGGTCCCGTTGGGACTGTCGGCTGCCGCCGCGGCGATGGTAGGGCGGGCAGTCGGGCGCGGAGATTTGGCAGCGGCACGCCGCGACGCCGTGGCCGCGATCGGGGTTGGTGTGCTCTTCATGGCCGCGGCCGGTGCGCTGTTCCTGTTTTCACCGGAGCCGCTGGCCGCGCTGTTCGTGTCCGACCCGGCCGCCCGGGAGATCACCGTCTCACTGATCATGATCGCCGGGGTGTTCCAGGTGTTTGACGGCATCCAGTGTGTGTCTGCCGGCGTGCTGCGGGGCGCGGCGGACACGCGCGTCCCGATGCTCCTGCACCTGGGCGGTTTCTGGGGGATCGGGGCGCCGCTCAGCCTCTGGCTGGCGTTCGGTGCGGGGCTCGGCCCGCAGGGGATCTGGTGGGGCTACGTCGGGAGCCTGGGCGCAGTGGCCGTTGCGCAACTCCTGCGGGTCCGCTGGCGCCTATCGCGCGATGTGGCCCGGCTTCGGATCGAGGATACTCACGAACACGCGGCGCCGTAAACGGGGCCGTTCGCCGAGGCGAAACCAGCGCCGGAGCGGCGCGGGGGGCGGCACCATCCGGAGTGCCTGCTGCCCTAGACGCCCTTCTCCTGAAGCAGCGCCATCAACTCCGACGGCTGGGTGATCGTCATCAGGCGCTCAGGTACGTCCGGCTCCTTCGAGAACTGCACGATCTTGCCCAGCACCGGCAGGTACTGGTTCGACACCTCGAGGGGCGGCGCGACGATCAGGAAGAAGAAGTTCACCGGCTTGTCGTCGATCGCGCGGAAGTCGAGGCCTTCGCGCTTCCGGCCGAACGCCACCCGGAGCTTGTTCACCACGAGCGAGCGGCAATGGGGTATCGCGATGCCGCGGCCGATCCCGGTTGAGCCGAGGTTTTCGCGGCGTTTCAACATCTTGAACAGCATCGCCTCGTTCTTCTCGTCCAAGCCGAGCAGCGCGATCAGTTCCTTGAGCACGTCATCCTTTGTCGTGCCCTGGATGTCGAGCTTGACGGCTTCCTCGGAAAAGAACTCCCGGAGCTCCATACGGGTCCTCTGGCGGTTGATGGCGAACTGGGCGCCGCGTAGTGCACCACCATGGGCAGCATGGACGCGCGGGTACCGGCTAACCTAACCCGGGTGAAAAAACGAGTCAAATCGTGATGTTGCAAGCAGTTGCCAGCCCGCCTAGCTTGCCCGTCATGCCCCGGAAGCGGCCTTTCCCGTACGAAACGCGACACGACGTGCCGCTCTTTCTGGCGCCCATGGCCGGGGTGTCCGAGTCGCCGTTTCGACGCCTCTGCCGGCAGTGGGGCGCTGACGTCGTGGTCACGGAGTTCCTTTCCGCTGAGGGAATTCGGCGGGAAAACGCGGCCACGGTGGACAAGCTGCGGTTCACGGCCGATGAACGGACGATCGGCGTGCAGATCTTTGGCGCCGAGCCCGCCGCGATGGGTGAGGCGGCCGCGATGGTCACGGATCTGTTCCAGCCGGACTTCATTGATATCAACTTCGGCTGCCCGGTGAAAAAGGTGGTGAAGCGAAACGGGGGCTCGGGCTGCCTGAAGGACCTCGGGCTCGTGGCGGACGTGATCCGTGCGGTGGTGCGCTCGACGAACCTGCCGGTTACGTGCAAGATCCGGAGCGGTTGGTCCGAAGAGATGCGTGACCCGGTGACCATCGGGCTTCGCTGCCAGGACGCCGGCGTGCGGGCGATCGCACTGCACCCACGGACGCGGGCGCAGATGTACTCAGGTGCGGCGCGATGGGACGAAATCGGCGCGGTGGCGGAAGCGCTCGAGATCCCGGTCATCGGGAACGGCGACATCAAGACGCCCGAGGATGCCTACCGCATGTGGAAGGCGACCGGGTGCGCGGGCGTGATGATCGCGCGCGGTTCGTTCGGGCAGCCTTGGGTCTTCAAGCAGGCGCGGGCCCTGATCGCGGGTGAGCCCATGCCGGCCGCGCCGGATGTCGCCGAGCGGTTTGCCGTCGCGCTCGATCACGCGCGCATGGTGCAGTCGTACGAGCTCGACCCGGTTGGCGCCGCGCTCGAGTTCCGCAAGCACCTCGGCTGGTACGTCCGGGGGCTTCCGCATTCGGCCGAACTCCGGATGCGGTTGCATCAGGTGCGGGACTTCTCTGAGGTCGAGGCGATCTTCGGCGAGTACCTGGTTGCACACGGAGCGGCTGCCGCGACGCCGCGCGCGGCGGAGTCCGTGGGTCCGGACTCCGCACTGGGTAGGGAGGTGGTGAGCGCATGATGCGAGCCCGCGTACGCGCGCTGCTCGCTGAGGTGGCGTCCGGAGCGGTCGGGGTCGAGGACGCGCTCGCACGGCTCGACGCCGAGCCGATCCAGACCCTCGCCGACGCCACCGTCGACCATCACCGTGCATTGCGCTCGGGATACCCAGAGGTGGTGTACGCGGCGGGCAAGTCGGTGGAGCAGTTGCTCGACATCTGCCGCGCACTCGACGCGCGGACCGGGCGATTCCTGGTCACGCGCGCCTCGGAGCACCAGCGGAACGCCGTGACGGATGCATTCCCGGGGGCATTGGCCAACCGGTCGGCACGGACGGTGCGCTACGCGCGGGGCACGATGCCCAATCAGGAGCATGGCGCGGCGGCCCATCGGCGCGATGTGATCGTCGTGACCGCCGGCACGAGCGACCTTCCTGTCGCGGAGGAGGCGCTCGAGACGCTCGCGGCGATTGGCATCCCGGCCCAGCGGATCGCCGACGTTGGCGTGGCGGGGATCCACCGCGTCATGTCGCACACGGAGACGCTCCAGCGGGCGGCGGCCGTGATCGTGGTGGCGGGAATGGACGGCGCGTTGCCGTCGGTGATCGGCGGCATGGTGGGCGTCCCCGTGATCGCCGTGCCGACCAGCGTCGGTTACGGTGCGAGCTTTGGGGGGCTCGCCGCGTTGCTGACGATGGTCAACAGCTGCGCCGCGGGCGTGACCGTGTGCAACATTGACAACGGGTTCGGCGCGGCGATGGCGGCGGCCCGGTGTATTACATTGCAGGAGTAGTCCGGGGGCGACCGGTATCGATTGTGTAGGTGGCCTCGTGGCTGCGTGCCCAGGTCCTCGGGTTCCTGGTAAAACACTCGGGAAACTTTCAACTGCGAACAACAACTTCGCCCTGGCTGCGTAACCTGGTTTAACCAGTTACACCAGCAGTGCTCACAGGGAAGCCCACCCGGGGCGGCTCAGTGAGTATCGCAAATCCGGGGGTAGGGCGACCGTCCGCCGTCGGCGGTGGCCCGAAACTCTAGGCGGCTTATCCAGCGGTGGGCGGCCTGCCGGCCAGCTTCTGGAGACATCAATCGGCGGGCTACGCACGTAGGCGCTGCGGGAGATCTTATGCAAGACGGGAGTTCGATTCTCCCCGCCTCCACTCGGGAAACGCATGAACACGAAGGGCCCGGCGAGTCGCCGGGCCCTTCGTGCGTTTCATCCATCCGCTGCGCTAGCCCAGGCGTGCCTTGGACTCGACGCTCGGTGGGCGCGTCGGGTACTTCCCGGTGAAGCATGAATCGCAGAACCCCGTCGGTCCGCCCGGCACGGCATTCAGCATGCCGTCCAGCGAGATGTAGCCAAGCGAATCCACGCCGATGTGCTTGGCCACCTCGGCGATGGACATCCGGGCGGCGATCAGCTCCGCGCGGTCGGGTGTATCGATGCCGTACCAGCACGGGCTGATGATCGGTGGCGACGATACGCGCATGTGTACTTCGCGTGCGCCGGCGCCGCGGATCAGCGCGACCAGCCCGCGCGTCGTCGTGCCACGGACGATCGAGTCGTCCACCATGACCACGCTCTTGCCCGCGAGGATCTCGCGCACGGGGTTGTACTTCACCTTCACCTTGGCGTCGCGGCCGGCCTGCGTCGGCTGGATGAACGTGCGCCCCACATAGTGATTGCGGATCAGCGCGTGCTCCATCGGGAGTCCGGACTCCTCGGCGAAGCCAAGCGCGGCGGCATTGGAGGAATCGGGGACGGCGAACACGAAGTCTGCGCCCTTGGCGGGGTGCTCCCGCGCCAGCTGGCGGCCCAGGGCGCGCCGCGCGAGCCCGACCGAACCGCTGAACACCTTGCTGTCGGGGCGGGCAAAGTACACGTACTCGAACACACAGCGGTGCAGCGGCGTCGCTCGCTCAAGCTGGATCGTGCGCATGCCGCCGGCGTCCACCGCGACGATCTCCCCCGGCTCGACGTCCCGGACGACCGTCGCGCCGACGATATCGAGTGCGCAGGTCTCTGAGGCGAACACGGTGGCGCCGTCAAGCTTGCCCATCACCAGCGGGCGCCAGCCGTGCGGGTCGCGCGCGGCGAGCAGCGTATCGTTCACGAGCACCAGCAGCGAGTAGGCGCCTTCGACACCCTGCAGCGCTTCGGCAAGCTGCCGTTCCGGCGTTCGTGAGTGCGCGCGAGCGAGGCGATGGACGATCACCTCGCTGTCCATCGTCGAGCTGAAGATCGATCCGCTGGCCTCGAGCGAGGCACGGAGTTCCGTCGCGTTCGTGAGGTTGCCGTTATGCGCGAGCCCGAGATGGCCGTCCTTGAACTTCACGAGTGACGGTTGGGCGTTCTCGATGGTGGACGACCCGGCCGTCGAATAGCGCGTGTGGCCAAACGCGGTTCGCCCGGGGAGGTTCTTGAGGACTTCGGGGCCGAAGCTCTCGCCCAGCAGCCCCATCGCGCGGACCACGTTCGCGGACCCCTCCTGCGACGCAACGATGCCGGCCGACTCCTGCCCACGATGTTGCAGCGAGTACAGCCCGAGCTGCGTGAGCTGCGCCGCGGAATCATGACCGCTGATGCCGAAAATGCCGCACATCAGGCGGTGCCCCCGACGGTCGCGGGTTCCGCACCGGGGAGTTCTGACGAGACGGCGCGCTGCATCGAGCGTTCGAGCGCGCCGTGGTAGCTGTGGATCATGGACGCGACACTGACCTGCAGTGCCGCCGCGCCACCCTTGACGGTGAGCCCCGCCGGAGCGGGGAGTGTGTGCCCGACGGTGCGCGCGGGAACGCCGTGTTTTTCCGCAATCGCGATCACGGCAGCGGCATTCGCGGTGGAGACGAGTGCGCGCCCCTGCGCCTCGCCGAACAGCAGCGCGCGCGGGGGGAGCGACGCCCACAGGTTGACGTCCACGGCGGCGCCCAGCGGAGCCGTGCGATTCGCCACGCAGCACTCCGCCAGCGCGACCGCGAGGCCACCTTCGCTGCAGTCGTGTGCGGACTTCACGTGTCCGCTCGCCACGGCCTCGACGAGCGTGTCCACGAGCGCACGCTCGCGCGCAAGGTCACAGCGGGGCGGGGCGCCGGCCGTGACTCCGTGAATCCACGACAGGTACTCGCTCGCCCCGAGTTCGTCGGTCGGTTCGCCGAGCAGCACGATCGAGTCGCCCGGAGCGGTGAACGCCATGCCGACGGCCGTGTTGACGTCGTCGAACACCCCGACCATGCCGATGGTCGGGGTCGGGAACACCGCGCCCGACGGATTTTCGTTGTACAGCGACACATTGCCGCCGGTCACCGGCGTATCGAGCGCCGTGCAGGCCTCGCCCATACCCCCGACCGCCTCCTTGAACTGCCAGAAGACCTCGGGCTTCTTCGGGTTGCCGAAGTTGAGGCAGTTGGTGATGGCACGCGGGCGCGCGCCGGTGCACGCCACGTTTCGCGCGGCTTCCGCCACGGCGATGCGGCCACCGACACGCGGCTCCAGGTACACATAGCGGCCGTTGCAGTCGGTCTTGGCGGCGAGCCCGCGTTTCGAGCCACGAATGCGAAGCACGGCGGCGTCCGCGGCGCCTGGACCGCGCACCGTGTTGGTCCGGACGGTGGAATCGTACTGACGGTACACCCACTGCTTGGACGTGATCGTCGGCGACTCGAGCAACCGGGCAAGCGTCCACGCGTGGTCGCGCTCCTCGGGCTTTGGCGCGACCGCGTGCACATCACGCGCACGGAGCGCAGCGATGGCGGGATCTTCCTTGGCCGGCGGATGGTACTGCGGGCAGTCCGTGACCAGGCGCGTGCCGGGGAACTCGGCCACGACCCGGTCGCCCTCCATGACGCGATACACGGGCTCCGCGATGACCTCGCCGATCACCGCCGCATGCAGGTCCCACTTTTCCAGGATCGCCTTCACGGTGCCTTCGCGGCCGCGCTTGGCCACCACCAGCATGCGCTCCTGCGATTCGCTTAGCAGCGTCTCGTACGGCGTCATCCCTTGCTCACGGACCGGGACCTTCGTCGTATCAATCACGACGCCGACCTCGCCGCGCTCGGCCATTTCCGCGCTCGACGACGTGAGGCCGGCAGCGCCCATGTCCTGGATCGCGACCACGTCGCCGCTCGCGATCAGTTCCAGCGTGGCTTCCAGGAGCAGCTTCTCGGTGAAGGGATCGCCTACCTGGACGCGGGGCCGCTTGGCGTCGCTTTCGTGCGAGAGGTCTTCCGACGCGAACGATGCGCCGTGGATGCCGTCGCGTCCGGTGCGGGCGCCGACTGCGATGATGGGATTGCCCACGCCCTCGGCCTTCGCGCGAATCAACTCCTCCTCGCGGAGGACACCGACGCACATCGCGTTGACGAGCGGATTCCCTTCGTAGGCGGCGTCGAACATGATGTCGCCGGCGACCGTCGGGATGCCGACACAGTTGCCGTAATCCCCGATTCCCTTGACGACGCCGCCGACGAGGTAGCGCACGCGCGGCGTGTCGAGCGAGCCGAACCGCAGGGAGTTCAACATGGCGATCGGGCGGGCGCCCATCGTGAACACGTCGCGCAGGATGCCGCCGACCCCAGTCGCCGCGCCCTGGTACGGCTCGATCGCCGACGGGTGGTTATGCGACTCGATCTTGAATGCGACGGCGAGGCCGTCGCCGATCGCGATGACGCCGGCATTCTCGCCGGGGCCCTGCAGTACCCACGGCGCCTTGGTGGGCAGCGTCTTGAGCACGGGGCGCGAGTGCTTGTACGAGCAGTGCTCGCTCCACAGGGCGCTGATGATGCCGAGTTCGGTGAAGGTCGGCGCGCGGCCGAGCATGCGTTCGAGTCGCTCGAACTCGTCCTGCGTCAGCCCGTGCTCGGCAATGAGCGCGGGGGAGACGACCGGGTCGCCGGGGCGGGGCTTGGCGCTCACCGGCCTGGCAGTGCCTTCATCAGGTCGCCGAAGAGCTTGCCGAACCTCGTGTCCTTCACGCGCTTGAGTACGTCGAGCTCGCCGGCGTCGAGCCACATGCCGCCGCACGAGTTGCACACGTCCACGGCGACGTGATCGGTGGTGACTTCCTTGAGGTCGTTGCCGCACTTGGGGCACTTCATGAAGTGCGACTTGCGTTCAGCGGCCTGGCGCTCGGCGTCACGCTTGGCGCGGAGTTCCTTGACGAGTTCGGCGTCCTGGCGGAGGAAGTACTCGTCTTCGTTGGAGCTGGGAGAGTCGGGCATGGGAATAAATAGGTAGTAGGTAGTAGGGAGTAGGTAATAGGTCTTGGGGACGGTCGATCAGGCGTTCACGGTGGCGAGCAGGGACTCGAACAGCACCAGCCCGTCCCGGGAACCCAACAAGGGGTCCATCGCGCGCTCCGGGTGCGGCATAAGTCCGACGACGTTGCGGCCGACATTGCAGATGCCGGCGATGTTCCGCATGGACCCGTTCGGGTTCGCCGCGGCGGTCGGTTGGCCGGATGCGTCCACGTAGCGGAAGAGCACCTGGGCTTGATCTTCAAGGCGATCCAGCTCCGCGTCGGGCAACGTGAAGCGGCCCTCGCCATGGGCAATTGGCATCGTGAGGCATTGCCCGACCGTGGCGGCGCTGGTCATCGGCGAGTCGGTGGATTCGACGCGAATGGTCACCGGCAGCGAGCGATACCCGACATCGTTGCGCAGCAGCGCCCCGGGGAGCAGGTGCGCTTCGCAGGCGATCTGGAAGCCGTTGCAGATGCCGATCACGATGCCGCCGCGGCCTGCATGCGCTGCAACTTCACGCATGATCGGGCTGAACCGGGCAATCGCGCCGGCGCGCAGGTAGTCGCCGTAGCTGAAGCCGCCCGGCAGGATCACGACGTCGGCGCCCTGCAGGTCGTGGTCCTTATGCCAGAGCATCACCGCCTCTTCCTTGAGCGACTCGACGATCGCGAACCAGGCGTCGTCGTCGCAGTTCGAGCCGGGGAAGCGGATGATGCCGACCTTCACATCGCCTCCGGCGCGCCGATGACGAAGTCCTCCGTCACGGGATTCGCAAGCAGCTTGGCGCACATGGCCCGAACGGCATCGCTGGCGGCGGCCGGCGATGCGGCTTCGACCTCGATCGCGAGATGCCGACCGACATGCACGTCGCCGACCTGCGCGAAGCCGAGTGTATGCAGCGCGTCGGTGACGGCCTTGCCCTGGGGGTCGAGGATGCCGTGGCGCGGGAGCACCTGGACGGGAACACGAAGCTTCATGCGTTGGATTCCGGGGGCGGAGAGTTGGGATCGCCGTGCGAGTGGCCGCGGTCGCGGCCGCCGTCCGAACGGCGAGGGTCGTTGCCGGGGCCGCGACCGCGCCCGCCGCGACGACGGCGGCGCCGGTTCCGGTTGAACGGGCGCTCGGATTCGCGATCGTCCGGCGCACTGCGCGCGACCGGCGGCGCATCGGCGGGCCGGTAGGGGTCCGCCTCGTCGAGCGAATCGTCGTCGTAGATGGAGGGCTCGTCGTAGCTTGCGACAGGAGCAGTCGGGCGCGTCGACATGGCGGACGCGCCCGACGGCGCAGCCGCCGCGGAGAACTCGATCGGCGGCTTGTCGAGCAGGCCACGCATCGCCGTGGACACCACCCCGTAGGTCACGTACAGCATGCCCACGGGGAAGAAGAATTCGCGCGGCAGGAAGATGAGCCCCAGGAACATCGCCACGAATCCCAGCAACCCGACGATGCCCCGAGTCGTGCGAAGGCTGAAGGTCGGCCATCCGGGGTACGGGATGTCGCTCACCATGAGCAGCGCGAGCCCGGCCATGAGGTACTTAAGCAGGATGTTCCACGGCAGCTCGCCGATCATCGTCTCGTTGTAGAGCGGCGTCTGGCTGAACCAGTAGTACGTGGCGAGCACGCCGCCGGCCGCCGGACTGGGTAGCCCGCGGAAGTGCGTCTTGCTCGTGCCGGCCTGCTCCACGTTGAAGCGCGCGAGGCGGATCACCGCGCAGGCCACGAAACCGAATACCAGGAGCCAGTCCCATCCTTCCTGGTGCAGGACGGCGAAGTACATGATCATCGCCGGGGCGAGCCCGAACGAAATCGCGTCCACCAGTGAGTCGAGTTCCTCGCCGAACGGCGACCCGGTGCGCGTGGCACGCGCGACGCGGCCATCCACGACGTCGCAGAAGCCGCCGAGCACGATGAAGAGGACCGCGCGCCCGAAGTCGCCGCGTGCGGCAGCGACGATCGCAAAGACACCGAAGAACAGGTTCAGCAGCGTGATGCCGCTGGGCACCATCACCATCGAAGGGCGGGGAAGTCGAGGCGTTCGCATCAGCGTTGGGCGAGTACGGTGAGCCCGGCCTGCACCTGGTCTCCGACCTGCACCTGCACCCGGCAGTCCGTGGGCACGAACACATCCACGCGCGAGCCGAAGCGGATCAAGCCATACCGTGCGCCCTGCGCGGCCTGGTCGCCTTCACGGCTGTAGGTCACGATCCGGCGCGCGATGAGACCGGCGATCTGCCGCACCACCACGCGGCCAATCGGCGACACGATACCGACCGACATCTGCTCGTTTTCGAGGTTCGCCTTCTCCGCGGCGGCGTTGAGGAACCGCCCCGGATTGTAGTGCAGCCAGCGGACCTCCCCGGACACCGGATACCGGTTGACGTGCACGCTGAAGATGTTCATGAACACCGATACGCGCATGGCCCGTCCGCGAATGAAGCCGGGCTCGTCCACCTCGACGACACTCACGATCTTGCCGTCGGCGGGTGAGATCACCAGCGCATCGCCGCGCGGACCGTCGCGTTCCGGGTCACGAAAGAAGTAGATCACCCAGAGCGAGATGATGGTCCACAGGCCGGCCACCACCCAGAGCAGCACGGATCCGCGCATCGCGGCGCTCACGGCAAGCGCCGCGAGCACCAGCTCGGAGCCGATGACGAACGGCAGGCCTTCGCGCGCGACCCGCATCAGGCGCCGGGTACCGGCAGCGTGGTGCCCGTGAGGAGCTTGAAGGCCTCCCGGTAGCGCCGGCTCGTGGCGTCCACGACTTCGGAAGGAAGCGGTGGCGGTGGCGCGTTGCCGTTCCAGCGCCCGGCCTTCTTCTCGCCTTCGAGGTAATCCCGCAGCGGTTGCTTGTCGAAGCTCGGTTGGCCCTTGCCGGGCGTGTAGCGGTCGGCGGGCCAGAAGCGGGACGAATCCGGCGTCAGCACCTCGTCAATCAGGATGATGCGCCCGTCCGCGCGCCCGAACTCGAACTTCGTGTCGGCGATGATAATCCCACGCGTCGCCGCGACTTCGCGGCCCCGGCTGTAGATCAGGCGCGACAGGCGTTCGAGCTCGGCGGCGGTCGCATCGCCGAGCTGCTTGCGCATAGTGGCGATCGTGATGTTCTCGTCGTGTCCGACGTCCGCCTTCGTCGCGGGACTGAACACGGGGGGATCAAACCGGTCGCTTTCCACCAGGCCCTTCGCCAGCGCCTCGCCGGCGAGCGTGCCGCTCTCGCGGTACTCCTTCCACGCCGAACCCGCGAGGTAGCCACGCACCACGCACTCGACCGGGATCACCTCGGCGCGGCGGCAGAGCATCGCGCGGCCAACCAGCACGGAGGCATGTGCGGCGAGCGCCGGCACCTCGCGGATGATCTCGTCCGTATCGGCCGTGAGCATATGGTGCGCCACGTCCTTCTCGAAGTGCCGGAGCCACCACGCGGTGATTTGCGTGAGCACCGCACCCTTGAAGGGCACCAGTTCGTTCATGACGACATCGAACGCGCTCACGCGATCGCTGGCGAGCAGCAGCAGGCGAGCGTCATCCACCGCATACACGTCGCGGACCTTGCCGCGACGGACGCGCTCGAGGGGAAGATCCGTGTTGCCCACCGTCGTCGTCATACGCGAACCTCTGTGCCAGTGGCACCGGTATCTGGAGTTTGGGCGAGGAGTGGGTCCACCACCTCGCGGAGGAAGTCGTCCACTTGCTCGGGTGCCCGTCCGACGAACCGCGACGGCGCGACCGCGTCACGCAGGTCGTCCAGCGGGACGCCGAACTCGGGATCGGCGGCGAGTCGCGCGAACAGGGTGTTCGGGGCGCCTTCATCCTTCATGGCGCGCGCCGCGGCCACGCTATGGCGCCGGATGACTTCATGGGCTTGCTGCCGGTCGCCGCCGCGCTCGACCGCCCGCACGATGATCGCCTCCGTCGCCATGAACGGCAGCTCCTCGGCGATGCGCGCCCGGATGCGCGCGGGGTGGACCTCGAGCCCACGCGCGATGTTCTCCCAGAGGATCAGGATGGCGTCGGTAGCGAGGAACGCCTCCGGAATGGCGAGCCGGCGATTGGCGCTGTCGTCGAGCGTGCGCTCGAAATACTGGACCGCGTGCGTCTGGTTGGCATTCGGTTCGAGCGAGAGCACGAAGCGCGCGAGCGAGTTGATGCGTTCGCTGCGCATGGGGTTCCGCTTGTACGCCATCGCGCTCGACCCGATCTGCTCCTTCTCGAACGGCTCTTCGATCTCGCCGAACGACTGCAGCATGCGCATGTCGCTCGCGAACTTCGCGGCGCTGGTGGCGAGCCCGCTGACGACCGCGAGGACCTGGGCGTCGAGCTTTCGCGTGTAGGTCTGCCCGGACACCGGGATCGAGGAGTCAAAGCCCATGGCGGCCGTGACGCGACGGTCCAGCTCGCGCACGCGCTCGTGATCGCCGCGGAAGAGTTCGAGGAAGCTCGCCTGCGTCCCGGTGGTTCCCTTGACGCCGCGCAGCGGAAGCCGCGCCACGCGCGTGTCGAGCTCGGCGATGTCGAGGACCAGGTCCTGCATCCACAGGGTCGCCCGCTTCCCGACCGTGACCAGCTGCGCCGACTGCAGGTGCGTGTACCCCAGCGTCGGCTCCGCGCGCCAGGTCCGTGCGAAGGCGGCGAGGGCGCGGAGCACTCGCACCGCTCGATCGCGCAGCAAGCCGAGCGCGCGTCGCATCTGGATCAGGTCGGTGTTGTCCGTGACGTAGGCGCTCGTCGCGCCCAGGTGGATGACACCGCGTGCCGCCGGGGCCACGTCACCGAAGGCATGCACGTGCGCCATCACATCGTGCCGGAAGCGCTTTTCGTATGCGGCGACCGCCCCGAAATCGATGTCGTCGAGGTGCGCGCGCATCTCGACGATCGCGGCCTCGGGGATGTCGATCCCAAGCGCCCGCTCGGATTCCGCCAGCGCGAGCCAGAGCCGCCGCCACAGGCCGTGCCTCGTCTGCGGCGACCACACCTCGAGCATGGCCTCGGAGGCGTAGCGTTCGGCCAGCGGCGAGGAGTAGCGATGCGCGTTCATCGGATCTGGAAGTCCGTGCTGAAGATCTGTCCGCCGCGCTCGACAAACATGCGGAGCCGACCGCGGCCGCTGTAAGCCTCGAGGACCTGCTTTGCGTGCCGGGCGTCGCGGATCGGGGTGTTCATGACCTGCACGATCACGTCGCCCGCCTGCACGCCGAGCGTTTCGCTGACCCGCGCCGCCACCGTGACGATCAGCGCGCCGCCGGAATTGCGGATGCTGTGTTCGGCCCTGATGGCGGCCGTGACGTCCACGAGTTCGATATCGCGGAGCACCGACACCCGCTCGGCGGTGACCTCAGGTCGGTCTGCGACCGTGACCGTGACGTCGAGCTCGCGGGTTCCGCGCCGAATCGTCAACGGGACGCGCTCACCCACCCGGAGCTCGAGCTGCTCGGCTTCCCAGTCGTAGGCGTTCCGGAGCGTGCGTTCCCGCGAGCGCACGATCACGTCGCCCACGCGAATGCCCACCGACGCCGCCGGCGATTCCGGTGTCACCTGGCTCACCACCGCGCCGCGTCGTGGCGTTCCGGTACGCTCCGTGCCGGCGGCTGGCGCCTCGCCCAGCCGGACACCGATCCACGGCTGTCGTGCCTTGCCATGCGCGATCAGGTCGTCCGCGACGCGGCGGGCGCGGTCAATGGGAATCGCGAAGCCAAGGCCAACCGAACTGCCCGTCGGCGAGTAGATCGAGCTGTTGACCCCGATGACCTCGCCCAAGGCGTTGACGAGCGGCCCACCCGAGTTGCCCGGGTTGATCGAGGCGTCCGTCTGGATCATGTCCACGTACACGCCGCCACCTTCGCTTCGCGCCGTCAGGTTGCGTCCGGTCGCGCTGATCACGCCGGCGGTCACGCTCGGTTCGGTGTTGTCGAGCACGAAGCCGAACGGGTTGCCGATCGCGATCGCCCATTCCCCGATCACGAGATCGCGCGATGTGCCGAGTGCGGCGACGGGGAGGTTCCGCGCGGGAATCTGCAGGACGGCCAGGTCGTTGAGTTCGTCGCTGCCGAGCACCTTCGCCGTGTAGGTCTGCCCGTCGCGCGTCGCGACCACGACCTTCGACGCCCCGGCGATGACGTGCGCATTGGTGAGGATCACGCCGTCGGCGCGGAAGACGAATCCGGAACCGATGCCGGACGACGTCTGCGGCCGATTCTGCGCGCCGAAGAACAGGTCGAACGTCGTGACCTGCCGGACGGCCTCCGTCTGTACGGTCACGACGCTGGGCGCGACCCGCACCACCGCCTCCGTAATGGCCGAGCGCCGCTGGGCCGCGATGGCCTGCGGCGCGGGGTCGGGGCGCCCGCGTCCCTGGGCGCCAGCGGACGCCGCGGGGAAGTCGCTCGCGCTGGCACTCGCGGCGCCGCCGTCGCACGCGGGCGCGAGGAGCAGGGCGAAAACGGCGGCCCGGGCCCCGACGCTGCGCACCACCATGTGTGGCCTCACCGGGCGCGGCGGGGCTTGGGTCGCCGGCTGATTGCGCCGAGAAACCGATCGAGCCCGCGGTCGGTCAGTGGATGCTGGACAAGCGATCGGAGTACTTCGGGTGTCACGATCGCCACATCGGCGCCGGCCGCGGCGGCTGCGCCGAACGCCAATGCAGTTCCGGGGCCCGCCGCCGCGATGTCGCATTCGGCATCGCCGTGATCGAACGCCTGCCGCAAGGTCCCGATCACGTCCGTGGACGCCGTGCCGACGGTGTCGAGCGCATCGGTCGAGATCGTGACCATCGAGGCGCCGGCGTGCGCGGCAAGGATGCCCTGTGCGACCGAGTACACCAGGGTCGCCGCGACGTTGACGCCGTCCGCCGACAGCCGGCGAATGGCCGGGAGCGCGTCGTCAATCAGCGGGACGGCCACGATCAGCCGGTCGGCGATCTTGGCCAGTTCGCGCGCGCCCTTGACGATATCCGATGCGTTGACCGCGGGTACGCTGGCGCAGATCGGAAGGCGGGTGGCCCGCGCGAGATCCGTGAGTACCTCGCGCGCGTCCGATTGCGGCGCTTCGCTCGCAATCACGGTCGGGGTCGCCACGATACCGTCTATCAGTCCGCCCTCGGTCGCCCATTTGATGTCGCTAAGCGTCGTGGTCGCCATGAAGAGTCGCATCGGTCAGGCCGTGAGGTAGAGTTGGGCAGGGTAGGTCACGCGTTCGAGCGTCAGGCCGCTTGCGCTGGCGGGCGGCGAGACATCGTCGTTGCGGTCGGCGTTGAGCAAGTCGGAAAGATCGCCAATTGGACGCTTCCCCGATGCCACGTCGAGCATCGTGCCGACCAGAAACCGGACCATGTGGTGCAGGAACCGGTTCGCTTCGATGTGCATCGTCCACACGTCGTCGTGCGCCACCCAGCGGCACTCCGCCACGGTGCAGCGGTGATCGTCGCCTTCCGGCGCGGTCCCGCGAACGGCGAAGGCACGAAAGGCATGGGTGCCCGTCACGAGCGCCGCGCAGCGATTGAGGAGCTCGATTCCGTCGTCGCGCAGCGAGCCCCTCTGGTCGGGCCAGACATGCAGGTACCGGCGTCGGAATGGCGACCAGCAGTCATCGCGAATGCCTACTCCGTAGGAATATCGGCGGCTTATGGCACTGAACCGCGCATGGAACCCCGCTTGCATCTCGTGCACAGCAGGGAGCCAGATGTCGGCCGGCGCCTGCTGGTTGATCGCGCGACGCAGGCGTGCCGTATCCCAGTGCACCGGTAGCTCGACCCCGGCCGCCTGCCCCCGCGCGTGCACACCGGCATCCGTCCGCCCGGCCCCCGCGATGCGAACCGGCACACCGCAGAGCCGCCCCAGTATCGCTTCCAGCTCCCCTTGCACGGTGCGCGCGCCCGGCTGGGCCTGCCATCCGGAGAAGTCCGTCCCGTCGTATTGAACGACGAGTTGGAACACGCGTCCCGTCATTGCAAAAAATTAGACCCCGAACCGGGGCCGTTCAAGGAAAAAACGCGCGTTCTATCTGATTGACAACGTCCGAGGCCACCGGCAAGCTTCGGCCCCGCGCGTCCGCCAACGGCTTTTTGGCGGCGGGCGGCCTCCGATGCCCTCACAATCCCTCGACTCCCTGGCCCATGCGCTGAGCGCGGCCGCGAGCTTTGACGACGCCGTCGTCGCACTCGCGGAGTCGGTCGCGGATATCCAGTCGGATGCCGAGGTGTCCGTGTTTCGGGTCGCGCCGCGCTCGGCGACGATCATCGAGCGGCGCAGCCCAGAGGGCGGAACGGTCGCCGCCGTGCCCAGCGAGGTCGCGTTGGGGCAGCTGCCGCCAGGCGTGGTGCAGCTGGTCGAGCGCGGCCTTGAGTTTGCCGACGTCGGCGAGGAGTCCGCGACCTTCGCGGCGATGCTTGGCTTTCGCTCGCGCGACGGGTCGGTCCGGCTCAGTCTCTGCGGGGTCCGGGTGGACCGGGAACTCGTGGCGATCGTGGCCATCCTCGAGCCGGCGCAGACGTTCGGCGTGCGCGTCGCCGAACGGGCCAAGGCCCTCGGCGCCCTGTTCGCGGTCGCCGTGCAGCGATTCGTCGAGCGGGAGGCACGCACGGAAGCGACGCAGGCGGTCGAGGAAATCACGCAACGCCTCCACTCCGAGTATCTCGCTCGCCTTGGCCAGATGGAGGTGCAGCTCAGCGCTGCCCGGGCGGCGACGCCGACCGCCGATGACCCGATCGAGGCCGAGCGCCGTGACGCGAAGCTGGCGGAAGAACAGCGCCGCAATGCCCGGCGGTTGGCCGCGCTCGAACACCAGCTGACGTCCTCGATCGGCCAGCTCGAACAGGCCCACGTCGAACTGCACCGGCGGAGCGAGACGCTCCGCCAGCGGACGCGAACCCTGTACCTGATCGACCGCCTGCTCTCGCTTGCCACGACCACCGCCGAGCCGATGGAACTTGCGGACGGCCTCCTCGCGCTGGTTGGCGACGACCTGCAGGCGCTGCGCTGCTCGCTGTTCCTGGTGGTGCCCGACAACCCGGAACAGCTCTATCTCGCGACGTTCCGTGGCTTGGCGCCGCACGTCACGCGCGGCTCGCGCATCTGGATCGGCGAAGGGGTCGCCGGACGGGTCGCCAAGTCGCGCGAGCCCCTGCTCATGGTGGATTCCGAGCAGGCCGCGGCACCGCTGCTCGGCGATTCGTATCTCACGACCGGCTCGTTTATCAGCTTTCCCCTGATCATCCGGGGCGAGTTGATCGGCGTGGTGAACCTCGCGAATCGTGCCCAGCGCGGCCTGTTCGTCGAGGAAGACGTGGAGCGGGTCCGATTGCTGGGGCTGGTCATTTCCCTGGTCGCGCACGAGGCCTCGCTCGCGCGGCGCCTGATTGGTGCAATCGATGGCCGATAGCCCGCTGCATGCGGCTATCCGCCGGGTGGTGCGCAGCGAATCGCTGAGCTTCGACGAGACCACGGCCGCGTTCTCCCAGGTGATGGCGGGCGACGGGACGCCGGTCCTGGTCGCGGCGCTCCTCGCGGCCCTCCGGGTCAAGGGCGAGAGCGCCGATGAAGTGGCGGGTGCCGCGGCCGCGCTTCGCGCCGCGATGAGCGCCGTGGAACTCCCCGAGCCCGGCACGCTCGTGGATACCTGCGGGACCGGCGGCGGTGCGGTCCAGACGTTCAATATCTCGACCGCAGCCGCGTTCGTCGCCGCGGGCGCCGGCGTCCGGGTGGCCAAGCACGGCAACCGCTCGTTCACGACGAAGTGCGGCAGCGCCGACGTCCTCGAAGCCCTGGGCGTTTCGCTCGAGATTCCACCGCGCGCGTTCGCGGGGACGCTTCAGGCGGCCGGCATGGTGTTCATGTTCGCCCCGGCGATGCACCCGGCCATGCGGCACGTCGGCCCGGTCCGCCGCGAGCTCGGGATCGAGACGCTGATGAACTATGTCGGCCCGCTCGCCAATCCTGCCCGGGCGGCGCGTCAGGTCGTCGGCGTGTCAGACCCCCGCCGGGCGGAGCTGATGGCGGGGGCGTTACAGCGGTTGGGTACCGCCCACGCCCTCGTGGTGTACGGTGAGCCCGGGATGGATGAGTTCTCCCCGCTCGGGCCCACGCACGTGATTGAAGTGCGCGACGGCATGCAAACGAAATGGGTGGCCGACCCGGTCGCCCTTGGCGTCGCGGCCGGGTCCCCTGCGGAGTTGGCCGGCGGGATGCCGAAGGAAAACGCCGATCTGGTTCACCGAATCCTCGCGGGTAATCATCCCGGCGGCGCCGAAAACGCCGTGCTGCTGAATGCCGGAGCGGCGGTGTACGTCGCGGGGCTCGCCCCGGACCTCGCCGGCGGTATCGTGCGGGCGCGCGAAAGTGTGCGAACGGGCCGCGCGCGTCAGGCGCTCGAGTCGCTCGTATCCACGACCCGCGCGGCGGCGGCTGCTCCCTAGTAGCGGCGGAGCACGCCGACCACGATTCCGCGCACCTGCATCTGGTCTTCGCGCACGTAGATCGGCGCCATCTGCTCGTTGGCCGGCTGCAGGCGGATCCGCCCGTCCCGTTCGCGGTAATAGCGCTTCACCGTGGCCGACGCGCCGTCGATCATGGCGATGACCATCTCACCGTTGTCGGCCGCCGGCCGGTCGTGCACGACGACGAGGTCGCCGTCGGCAATGGAATCCTCGATCATGGACTGGCCGCGCACACGGAGCACGTAATGGTTGCCCGCGCGCCTGACGAAGTCCTCCGGCACCGAAACCGTTTCGTCGCTTGTCGCGGCCTCGATCGGCATACCAGCGGCGACCGCACCCAGCAGTGGGAGCTCCACCGCCTTCGAGACGAGATCCGACGGGAGGATCTCGATGGCCCGGCTCTCGTTGTACGAGCGCTTGATGTAGCCCTTGCGCTCGATGTTCGTGAGGTGCTCGTGCACCGTGGCCAGCGAGTTATAGTTGAAGTGCTCGGCGATCTCCTCGAAACTCGGCGCGTAACCGTGCTCTGCCGTATAGCTGTTGAGGTAGTCGAGGATCTGATGTTGGCGACGCGTCAGCGGCATTTGAGGGGCCTGTGGATTGTGGTCGTAGCCGACTCGACGGCGGCGAGCGAGCCCAGCCAGCGAGTAGACTACCGAATATGACCCGAAGTAACAGTATCCGAACAACGACCGAACCTCAAGGGGGGAGCGGGTGGACGCCCCCGGTTGGCGTGTTGGCGGAGCTCATCGCCGGCGCGGAGCGCCGGGTAGCGGCTGCCCAGGGCGGGGATGCACCGTCGGTGGGGCGCGCGGGTGCGACGGCCGCGCTGCCCGCACGACCTCACGGGGCGGACGCGGATCCTGCAGTGCGAGCCGGTCGGTTCGCGCGCGCGCTCAGGCAGGCGGAAGGGATCGCGGTGATTGCGGAGATCAAGCGCCGCAGCCCGAGCGCCGGCGGCCTGAATGACGCGATCGATGCGCCGGCGCGGGCGCGCGAATACGTGACCGGCGGCGCGGCAGCGGTGTCGGTCCTCACCGAGCCGGAACGCTTCGGCGGCGATCTCGCGGACCTCGCGGCGGTGGCGCACGCCACGGCCGCACCCGCGTTGCGCAAGGATTTCATCGTAGCGGAGCTGCAGCTTGACGAGGCGGTCGCCGCTGGAGCCGCGGCCGTCCTCTTGATCGCTCGCGCGCTGCCGCCGGCGCGGCTGCACGCACTCGGCGCCGCGGCGCACGCGCGCGGGCTCGGCGTGCTCGCCGAGGTTCGTACAGCCCAAGAGCTGGACGCGGCCTTGGCGATTTCGCACGCGGTGATCGGCGTGAACACGCGCGATCTCGAAACCCTGGCGGTGATCCCCGAGGTCGCCGAGCGGTTGGTGCCACTGGTTCCTGCGGACCGCATCGCCGTGTTCGAGAGCGGAATTCGGTCCCGCGCCGACGTCGAACGTGCGGCGGAGTGCGGAGCGGACGCCGTGTTGGTCGGATCGGCGCTGTCGCTTGCCCAGGACCCCCGGGCCGCCGTGGCCGCTCTGGCGGCGGTGCCGAGGCGTCGGCGCCGCTGATGCGGGGCGGCCATGGTTGACCCGGTGGCGGTCAAGTTCTGCGGGCTGACACGCCCGCGCGACGCGCGGCTCGCGGCGGCACTCGGTGCGCGCTATGCCGGCGTGGTGTTTGCGGGCGGTCCGCGCAACCAGTCGGACGCTGCCGCCGCACGGATCTTCTCGGAGGTCGGGGCGACGTGCGAAAGGGTCGGTGTGTTCGGCGCCGACTTTGCCTCCCGGATCGCCGACGTGATCGCCGCGGGGGGGCTCGACGTCGCCCAGCTGCACGCGGACCCGCAGCCGGCGGACGTCGCACGGGCTCGCAGCGCCGGCGCCCCACAGGTCTGGGCGGTGGTCCGGCTTGCCTCCGCGGCCTTGCCGGAGAGATTCGATGCGCTGGCGCAGGCCGCCGACGCGGTGGTGCTCGATGCGCGAGCGCCGAGCGGGCTTGGTGGCTCGGGCATCCAGCTGCCGTGGGCCACGCTCGCGGATGTCATCGAACGCCATCGCCCGCGCAAGATGGTCCTGGCCGGTGGCCTGACGCCCGACGCCGTGGGCGAGGCGATCGCGCTGCTCAACCCCGATGTCGTGGATGTATCATCAGGCGTGGAATCGTCGCCTGGCATCAAGGACCCTGCACGCATGCGTGCCTTCGCGGACGCCGTTCGTACCGCGACGCGGGCGCGGTCATGAGCGATCGCGTCGCTGCGCCGGCGCCTGGTGAGGCGGAACGACGGTTCGGGCCGTATGGTGGCCAGTACGTGCCGGAGACCTTGATCCCGGCGCTCGAACAGCTGGAGCGTGCGTACGCGTCGGCGGTCGCGGACCGTGGGTTCCAGGCGACCCTCGACCAGTTGCTCGGCGAGTACGCGGGTCGGCCATCAAAGCTGACCGATGCGCCGAACCTCTCGAAAGTGATCGGCGCTCGTGTCGTGCTCAAGCGCGAAGACCTGAACCACACCGGTGCGCACAAGATCAACAACGCGCTCGCGCAGGCCCTGTTGGCGAAGCGCATGGGCAAGCGGCGGATCATCGCCGAGACGGGTGCGGGACAACACGGCGTCGCGACGGCCACGGCGTGCGCGCGGCTCGGGCTCGAGTGTGTCGTGTACATGGGCGAGGAAGACATGCGTCGGCAGGCGCTGAATGTCTTCCGCATGCGCTTGATGGGTGGCACCGTCATTCCCGTGACGTCGGGGACGCGGACACTGAAGGACGCGACCAGCGAAGCGATTCGCGATTGGGTGGGGAGTTGCGACAGCAGCCACTACATCATCGGCTCGGTGGTGGGGCCGGCGCCGTACCCGCGCATGGTGCGCGACTTCCAGGCCATCATCGGCCGCGAGGCGCGGGCGCAGGTGCTGGAACGCACGGGCGTATTGCCGCAGTCGGTCGTCGCCTGCGTGGGCGGTGGGTCCAATGCGATCGGGATCTTCCATGCGTTCGTCGGAGACCGGGAGGTCGAACTCATCGGCGTCGAGGCCGCGGGCAAGGGGCTGCACACGGCCGAACATTCGGCGTCGCTTGCGGCGGGGCGTCCAGGCGTGCTGCACGGAGCGCTCAGTTACCTCCTGCAGGACGCGGCCGGGCAGGTGCATCCCGCGCATTCGATCTCGGCCGGCCTGGATTATCCGGGCGTCGGACCCGAGCATGCGTATTTGCACGACTCCGGCCGGGCGACCTACGTGTCGTGCACGGATTCCGACGCTCTCGATGCGTTCGCGAAGATGAGCCGCCTGGAAGGCATCATCCCCGCGCTGGAAACGGCTCATGCAGTCGGCTGGATGCTTGCCAACGCCGGCCGCTGGGCGCCGGAGCATGTCGTCCTGCTCTGCGTCAGCGGCCGCGGCGACAAGGACGTGGCGCAGGTCGCGCAATCGCATACGTTTCGCTCGTGACAAATCCGCCCGTCACCGAGCCCGCCGACGCGCCTGACGAGGCGCCGCCGCCGCCGTTCGATCCGGCGGTCGTGGAGGGCGTGCTGCGCCAGCTCGACAAGACCGTCAAGGCGCACCAGCTGTACGAGGGCGACCGCAACAATCCGACGTACGCGCGTTCGCTCGAAATGGCCCGCGCGGCGTTCACGCCGCTGTGGGCGGAAACCGACGCGCTCGTATTGCAGGTCTCCGACCTGCAGTTCACATGGAGCGGCGTGCCCGTGCATGTGCAGGAAGGGCAGACAAGCGACTCGCTTCCGTGGACGCTTTACAAGGACGGCCTGCGCGAACTGACGCTCACGCCCGGATTCGAGCGCGAGGAGATCGAGAAGTTTCTCGCGGTGATTCCGAGGGTGCGCCGCGCCACGGCGAACGACGACGACCTCCTGACGATCCTCTGGGAACAGGAGTTCCAGCACCTCAGCTACAAGTATGTCGAGCTCGCCACTGAGGGCGCACCGATCGACTCGAGCGCGCAACCGGGCAAGTGGCCCGTGATGCCGGGCGAGGTGGTCGAGGATCCGCGCATGGCGGTCGAGGCCGCGCAGGCGGACGCGTCGGCCGAAGGCAAGGCGGGCGGGTCCGGCGCCGCGGAGGTCAAGGAACGACCCGCGGGCGTCGTCAGCATGGACGACTTCGACTCAACGCTCTATTTCCTCGACGATGCCGAAGTCCGCTACCTCCGCCAGGAGCTGAACAGCGAATATGGAGCCGACCTTCGCAAGCGGACACTCGATATGCTGCTCGACATCTATGAGCTTCAGGCCGACGCGCTCGTGCGGAAGGAAGCGGTCGAGAAGCTCGACACGCTGACGATCCACCTGCTGTCCGGCGGGCAGTTTGCAAACGTCGCGTACCTGATTCGCGAAGCCGGTGTCGCGGCGGAACGGGCGAAGGAGCTCGACCAGGAATTGCGCGACCGGGTGAAGGGGCTCTCCGATCGGCTGAGCGATCCGAAGGTGCTCGCGGAACTGCTGGGCGCGATGGACGACTCGCCGGCCTTGCCGCCGGCGGCAGACCTGGAGCAGTTGTTCGTGCAGCTCCGGCCGACGGCGCTGGGCACGATCTTCGCGTGGATTGCCAGGTCCACCAATGCGAAGCTGAAGCCCTTGCTCGAGAAAGCGGCGGACCGGCTGGCGGTCTCGCATACCGGCGAGGTGGTCAAGTTGATCACGTCGGCGGAGGGGGCCGTGGCGATGGAAGCCGTGCGACGGGCCGGCGCCCTGAAGACGCCCGCGGCGGTCGTGGCGCTCGGCAAGCTGCTGAATGAACCGTATCGGGACCTGCGGATCGCCGCGGTCGGCGCGCTGGTGGAGATCGGCACGGCCGGTGCCATGCAGGCGCTCGAGAAGGCGCTGGAGGACCTCGATCGTGACGTGCGAGTGGCCGCGATCAAGGCGCTGAGCGCCCGTACGCACAAGCCGGCGCTCACACGCGTGGGCGCGATCGTGAAGTCGAAGGACATCAAGGATGCCGATCGCACGGAGCGGCTCGCACTCTTCGAGCTGAACGGACAGCTCTGCGGGGACAGCGGAGTCCCGTACCTCGACGAGTTGCTGAACGGCAAGGGCGGGTTGTTCGCCCGAAAGGAAGACCCGGAACTCCGGGCCTGCGCTGCCGTTGCCCTCGGGCGCATCGGCACGCCGAAGGTGCAGGAAGCGCTGCAGAAATCGGCCGGCGAAAAGGACGTCGTGGTGCGCACGGCCGTCTCGCGCGCGTTGCGGGGAGGCCGCGAATGAGCGTCGTGCGTCCGACGCAGCGGTTCACGTCGTCGCAGTTGAGCGCCGGGGGCGAAGCGTTCGTACGCGACGCCGGGCGCAACCTGATCCTCGCGCTGCACGGCGCGCTCAAGAACCTGCAGCTGTACCCGCCCGAGAACGCGGTCGTGCAGTCCGCAATCGCGGACCTCGTGCGTGTATCGGACGAGCTGCGGCTTGTCGAGGGCGACCTCGAGTTCCGTGTCGCCGGCGAGTTCATCTTCGTGAACTCGACCCGCCTGCGACTCGACTTCGACAACTACGCGACCTTCACTCGCGTGCTCAACCACTTCCGCGAGTCGGGCGTCGGCGAACTGAAGGTGCTGACCCGGACCGAGCCGCGCGATTGGACGGTGTTCATCTCGTTCCTGCTGAAACCCGTCGGGGACTCGCCGGCCGCGCGGTTCGAGATGCTGCGCGGGCGGTTTCAGTCGACGCACGTCACCGCCTTCGAGATCGCGCCGCCGGTCGAATCCGAAGACGACCAGAAGCACCGCTCGGAGTCGAAGGAGGTCGCGAAGCAGACGTACTCGAAGAGCGTGGCCGCAACGAAGGAAGTGATGAACTCGATGCGGATGGGGCAGAGCCCGAACCTCAAGAAGGTCAAGCGCGTGGTGCAGGGCATCGTGGACCAGATCTTGTCGGACGAGGCCTCGCTGGTCGGGCTCACGACGATCCGCGACTACGACGACTACACGTTCACGCATTCGGTGAACGTCTGCATCTTCTCCGTCGCGCTCGGTCGCCGCCTTGGCCTCGCCCGGGTCCAGCTCTATGACCTCGGCCTGGCCGCCCTGTTCCACGACATCGGCAAGTCGCGCGTCCCGTCGGAGATCATCAACAAGGCCGGGCAGCTCGACGAGAACGAGTGGCGCATGGTCGCGGCGCACCCGTGGATGGGTGTGCTGGCGCTCTTCCAGCTGAAGGAGGCGACCGAGTTCCCGTATCGCGCGATGCGCGTGGCCTACGAGCATCACATGAAGCGCGACGTCACGGGGTATCCCCGTTCGATGCGCACGCAGTCGATCGGATTCTACAGCCGTATCGTGGCCTGCGCCGATGGTTTCGATGCGGCGACTTCGAGGCGCTCGTATCAATCCGTGCCGATGAATCCCGCCGACGTGCTCGCGGAACTGCGCGACAACCCGCGGCGCGGGCAGGATCCGATCGTCGTCAAGGCGTTCATCAGCATGCTCGGCATCTACCCTGTCGGCACGTTCGTCGTGCTCGACACGTTCGAGCTCGCGATCGTGCACTCCGTGAATCCCGACGCCGCGTTCATCAGCCGACCGATGGTGCTGATCGTCAGCGATGACCTCGGCAACGTGAAGCACCCGGGAGACCTGGTGAACCTCGCGGATCGTGACGCCGCGGGGCAGTTCGCCCGCAGCATCATCAAGACGGCGGACCCCGAGCGTTACGGGATCCGCGTGGGCGACTACTTCCTCTGATGCTGGCCGAGCGGTTCGCCGCGCTCCGCGCGGAAGGGCGGCGCGCGCTCGTCTGCTACGTGACCGCCGGCCATCCTTCGCCGGTGCAGAGCGAGGCGCTGATCCGCGGGATTGCCGGCGCCGGCGCCGACGTCATCGAGGTCGGCGTGCCGTTCAGCGATCCCGTGGCCGATGGCCCCACGATTCAGTCGAGCTCGTTTGCCGCGCTGGCGGCAGGGATGACCTTCGACGGTACACTCGCCCTCGCATCGCGCGCGCGGCCCGGCGTGCCGCTCGTCCTGTTCACGTACCTGAATCCGCTGCTGGCGGCCGGGTCCGATGCGCTGGACCGCGCGCGCGACGCGGGATTTTCCGGGGTGTTGGTCACGGACCTGCCGGTTGGGGCGGACGCCGAGCGAGAGCGTCGGATTTCGGGTGGCCCGCTCGATTTTGTGCGCCTCGTTGCCCCGACGACGCCCGACGACCGTATGGCGATCATTGGAAGGCACGGGAGCGGCTTCGTGTACTTGATCAGCCGGTTGGGCGTGACGGGCGCGCGCGCGGATGTTCCCGCGGACGTCGGTGCGGCGGTACGTCGGCTGCGGAGCGCGTGCGCCTTGCCCGTGTGCGTCGGGTTCGGCATCTCGACGCCGGCGCAGGCCGCGGAAGTCGCGCGTCACGCCGATGGCGTCGTGGTCGGCAGCGCACTCGTGCAGGCCGCCGGGCGGAGCGTGGACGAAGCGGTGGCGCTCGTCGCGGCGATGCGTGCGGCCATGGACCGGGCGGTGGCCGCGGCATGACCGCCGTCGAGTTGCCGGCCTGGGCGGTCGTGTCCGACCGCCGGCGCGCGCACATCGAGCGGGTGACGACGCTGCTCGACCGCTGGGCGGCCGAGATGCAGGTGTCGGCCGACGAGGCGCGCGCCTGGCATGACGCCGGCCGGTGGCACGACGCGTTGCGCGACGCGCCGGAGGCCACCTTGCGCGCGATCGTGACCGATCCGGCGCTTCCGCTGGGTGTGCTGCATGGCCCGGCCGCGGCCACGCGTCTGGAGGAGCAGGGCGAGCGCCGCCCGGGCGTGCTCGCGGCGGTGCGTTGGCACACGGTCGGGAGCCCCCTGTGGGATCGCACCGGCCGCGCGCTGTTCATGGCGGATTTCCTCGAGCCCGGCCGCAGCTTCATGGCGCAGGACCGCGCGTTCCTTGCGGACCTGCTGCCGCATGACTTCGACGCCGTATTCCGTCAGGTCGTGCGCATGCGACTCGAATGGACGCTCCGCGAAGGGAAGGGGATCTTTTCGCAAACGGTCGAGCTCTGGAACAGCGTCCGCTGAGCCGGCGGCGCGCCGCGCGCGCGCTCGTGCTCGTATTCCTCCTATCGCTGGTTGCTGTCGCCGGCGTCTGGGTCGTGCGCCGATGGTCGGATCGCGCCTCGGGCGCCGACGGTGCGGGCGAGGCGGCCCGGCGTGCCGCGGCCGCGCGAATCGTGCCGGAGAGCGTCCGGGTTCAGGTGGAAGTGTTCAACGCGACGGACACCCGCGGGCTCGCGCGCACGGCGGCTGCGGTGCTGCGGGACGCGGGGTTCGACGTCGTGTATTTCGGGAACACGTCGCTCCGACTCGATTCGTCGTTCGTCCGGGATCGCTCCGGGCACGCGGATTGGGCCGCGTGGGCGTCCCGTGTCGTCGCACCAGCGAGGTCGGACGCGATTGCCGACTCAGGCCGTTTCGTGGACCTGACGATCTACGTCGGTCGTAGCTGGCGCCCTCCGCGCGAGCCGTTCCGTCCGTAACTGGCCGCACGCGGCCGCGATATCCAGGCCGCGGCTTCGCCGCACCGCGACTTCGACTTTCGCCGCGCGCAGCACGCGGGCGAATCGGTCAATCTGGGCCGCCGCCGACGGCGTGAAGCCCATCGCCCCGCCCGGGTGCAACGGAATCAGGTTCACGAACGCCCCGCAGCCGCGCGCCAACGCGGCGAGTTCGCGCGCGTGCGCTTCCTGGTCGTTCACCCCGCCCAGCATCACGTACTCGAAGGTGACACGCCGGTCGAACCGCGCCGCGGCGGCGATCACGTCCGCGAGCGGAAACTTGGTGTTGACCGGCATCAGCGTGGCGCGCAGCGCATCGCTCGGCGCGTGTACCGAAATCGCCAGGCGGAACTGCTCCTTGCGAGCGGCGAGCGATTCGATGCCCGGGAGCCATCCCACCGTGGACAGCGTGATGCGCCGCGCGCCGATCCCGAAGCCCTTCGGCGAGTTGAGGATGGAGAGCGCGGCATCAACGGCGGGCCAGTTCATCAGCGGCTCGCCCATTCCCATGAACACGATGTTCGTCGGCTTGATCGCCGGCTCGACGAAACTCAGCTCGCGGACCTGGCCGGCGATCTCGAAGGCGTTGAGGTTCCGCGCAAATCCCATCGCACCAGTGGCGCAGAACGCACATTGCAGCGCGCACCCCGCCTGCGACGAAATGCACAGCGTCATGCGCTCCCGCTCGGGTATCGCAACGGTCTCGATTTGCTGTCCGTCGCCCAGCCGGAAGAGGAACTTCCGGGTGCCGTCGGTCGAGCGGCGCTCATCCACGAGTTCGAGCCGGTCGAGCGAAAAGCGTTCGGCGAGCCGCTCGCGCAAGCTCGCCGGCAGGTCCGACATATCGGCGAACGAGCGCGCGGGCGACTGCCAAAGGTGGCGCGCCGCTTGTGATCCGCGGTACGGCGCTTCGCCGACCGACACCGCGAAATTGCGGAGCGTGTGCTCCGCGTCCTCGGGGACCAGGTCTAGTATGCGCGTGACCGGCGTCATCAGCGGCTCGAGCTCACCACAAACTGGTACGACGGGGGAAGCCCGCCCGGCCCGCCCTCACGGACGACGCCCGCGGTGAAGGCCTTGTGCCGCACGACCAGCGCGGCCCGGCTGCGCACGTTCGACGCGCCATACGCGTGCGTTGATACCGGGCCGCCACGAAACTCCCAGGCGCCGGCACGTGCCGATGCGAAGAGGTAACGCTCCGTCGGTCCCGCCTCGGTGGCGACCACCGCCGCCCCGGCACGGACGGCCGTCACGCTGTCTCGTGCGTACAGGCGCGCATCCGCGGCGGCGTTCACGCCCGGGCGATCGCTTTCGCCAAACGCCAGGCCCATCAGCGTGGAGGCCGCGAAGCGGATGTCCGCACGCGTCAGCCCCGACACCGTCACGCCCGCGTCGAGCGCGCCGGTTGTCCGGGCGACTTCGTCAATCGCGCCGCGCCGGGTCCGGATGGCCACGCTGAAGGCGGCGCGCTGTACACGCCGCGCAAGTGCCGCCGACGCCAGCGTCGAGTAATAGGGCACATTCGCTTGCACCGTGAGCGGGTCGCTCTCGGTTCGCGCGATCCCCGGCACCGTGACATGCGCCAGGCTCAGTGTCCATGCGTAGTTCCGAAACGCGCCTGTCGCGCCGAACGTCGTGGCGCGCAGTCCGATATCGGAAGGCGTGCTCAGCATGGCGCCTGAGAGCCCGCTGGGGTGTTTTGCCGCACTCTCGCCGGTAGCAACGAGCGCGGATGGGTTCCAAAACGCGCCCGCCGGCGTTGTGGGCAGCGCGGCGGACTCGCCAATCAGGCCGAGCGGGTAGGTCAGCAGGTCACGCGCCGGCGCCTGACCGGCTTGGGCGAACGCGGCCTGCCCCGAGAGCAGGGCGAGCGTGAAAACCTTGCTGTGTAACGACTTACGGGCTTGAGGCAAGATTCGGTCGGGGGTCGTTCATGGTGGTCAACTTCGTGCGGCCCATATATTTAGCACTCGTCTCCCGCGTTGTCCTGAGCGGCCACGGTCCCGGGCCGCGCGCGGGCTATCGGAGCACAAACGACTGTACAACACTCGCAGCCGGCGCACATGAGCGCGCCCAATCGTTCACGTTGGATCGCGCCCGGGCTGTGGGCTGTGCTGATCGAGACGTTGACAAGTTGGCCACGCCTGCCGTCGGTCGGACCGCAAGGTTCCGACAAGCTCGGCCATCTTGCCATGTTCGCCGTGTTTGCATTCCTCGTGGCGCGTGCACTCGAGCCCGGGAGGCCCTCGCTGCGGACGGTAGCAATCGTGGCGGCCGCCATGGCGGCGTGGGCCGCGCTAGACGAAGTACACCAGATGTTCATCCCCGGGCGCTCTGGTGAGTTCGCCGATTGGGTCGCCGACGTTGCCGGCGCCGGACTCGGCCTGCTCGCGCGCCGATGGATCAACGCCAGCCAGCTGAACGTCACATGACGATGAGTCCCGGGTCGTTCGCCACCTCGTGGCGCACGCATCGCGCCGGTGCGCTGCGCGCCGCCGACATTGGAACGCCAGTGGTGCTGGGTGGATGGGTGCACCGCTCCAGGAACCTTGGTGGCATCGTGTTTGTGGACCTTCGCGACATTGACGGAATCGTGCAGGTGTCGTTCGGGACCGATTGGGCGTCCGCTGAGGCGATCGCCGCAGCGGCAGCCGTCGGCGTCGAAAGCGTCGTGGTCGTGGAAGGCACAGTGGTGGCGCGCGCCGAGGGCACACGCAACCCGGAAATGGGCACGGGCGATGTTGAAGTCCGGGCGACGGCGATTCGCGTGGTCGGCCCGGCGACGACACCCGCCATCCCGGTTGCGCGGGGCCGCGGCGAAAAGCTCGCGGCCGAGGAACTGCGCCTCCGTCATCGCTACCTCGACCTGCGCCGGGCGGACCTTCAGGCGAACCTCGTGCTTCGCCATCGCCTCATGCAGGCGACGCGCGCATTCCTTAGTGAGCGCGGGTTCCTGGAGATCGAGACACCGATCCTTACCAAGCCGACGCCCGAGGGCGCGCGCGACTACCTCGTGCCGAGCCGCGTGCATCCCGGTGAGTTCTACGCGTTACCGCAGTCGCCGCAGATCTACAAGCAGCTGTTCATGACCTGCGGCCTCGACCGGTACTTCCAGATCGCGCGCTGTTTTCGTGACGAGGACCTCCGCGCAGACCGCCAGCCGGAGTTCACGCAGATTGATATCGAGGCGTCGTTCGTCTCGCAGGACGACATCCTCGCCCTGGCGGAGCAGCTGGTCGCCGCGCTCTGGCGCACGGCCGGGCATGACGTCACGACGCCGTTCCCTCGCATGACGTATCGCGACGCGATGGAGCGATTTGGCTGCGACCGGCCCGACCTGAGGTACGGTCTCGAGATTGCGGATCACACCGAGGCCTTCCGCGGCACGTCGTTCGGCATCGCGACCGCGGCGATTGCGGCCGGCGGACGGGTTCGCGGCATCGTCGTGCCGGGCGGCGCGGCGTGGAGCCGCAAGCAGGTGGACGAGATCGAGGCACTGGCAAAGAGCGCGGGCGCCGCCGGGTTGCTCCGCGTCCGTCGTGTGGACGGGAAGCTCGACGGTCCGCTGGCGAAGTTTTTCGAGGGTTCCGACCCGTTCATCGGCGGCGCCCAGCCGATCGCCGAGGGCGCGCTGGCCCTGTTCGTGGCCGGCGCCGACCGTGTATCCAGCCCGGCACTCGACCGCGTTCGCCAGGAGTGCGCGCAGCGGCTCGGGTTGATTCCGGAGGGCGAACAGCGATTCCTGATCGTGACCGACTTCCCCATGTTCGATCGCGACCCTGAGTCCGGCGCGCTCGCGGCGGTGCATCATCCGTTCACCTCCCCGCAGGTGGACGACATGACGGCGTTTCCGGACGCGCCGGATCGCTGGCGCGCGAACGCGTACGACGTCGTCCTGAACGGACTCGAACTCGGCGGCGGCAGCATTCGTACGCACGACCCCGCCGTGCAGTCCCGCATGTTCGCGCTGCTCGGGATCGGCGAGAAGGCCGAGCAGGAGAGGCGTTTCGGGTTCCTGCTCGAGGCGCTTCGCGCCGGTGCGCCACCGCACGGCGGCATCGCCTTCGGCGTGGACCGGATCGCGATGCTGCTCGCCGGTGCGACATCGCTTCGGGACGTGATCGCGTTCCCCAAGACCACGGCGGCGCGCGCGCTGTTTGAGGACGCGCCGACACAGGTGCCGCCCGAGGACCTGGCGGACCTGCACCTCGGCCTGCGGGCCAACTGATGGCGAACGGCGTAGGCACGAACGGGGGAACCGTTGTCGTGGACGGCGTCACGGCGCGCGTGAGCACCGAGGGGGCGGACCTGCTCATGCTCACGGGTGCTGCCGATGCCAACCTGAATGAGCTGCAGAAGGTGACCGGCGTTCGCGCGACGCTGCGCGGCGACGCGGTGGTGCTCGCCGGCACGGCGGCCGCGGTCGAACGCGCGACGGCCCTCACGCAGCGCATGGTGGATGCCGCCAAGCGCCGCGAAGTGCTCGAGCCCGATGACATCGTCCGGATGTCCCTCGAGAACGGCGGCGACCCCGGCGGCGCGCCGCGCATCGTGCTCCCCGGGGTGCGGCGGATCGTCCAGCCGAAGACGAGCGGTCAGGCCGCGTACCTGCAGGCGATCTTCGACAGCGACATCGTGGTGGGCATTGGGCCCGCGGGCACCGGCAAGACCTATCTCGCGGTGGCCGCCGCGGTGGACGCCCTGTTGCGCAAGCGCGTGCGACGGATCGTCCTTGCACGCCCCGCGGTCGAGGCCGGGGAATCGCTCGGCTTCCTGCCGGGCGACATGCAGGCAAAGGTGGATCCGTACTTGCGGCCGCTGTACGACGCGCTCGAGGACATGATGCCGCCCGAGCGCGTGCTCAAGGCGGTCGAGACCCGCGTGATCGAGATCGCCCCGCTGGCCTACATGCGCGGGCGCACGCTCGCCGATGCGTTCGTGATCCTTGACGAGGCGCAGAACGCGACCTGCGCCCAGATGAAGATGTTCCTCACGCGGCTCGGCGTGAACTCGCGCGCCGTGATCACCGGCGACAAGACCCAGGTGGACCTCCCGCGGCGCGACGACAGCGGGCTCTTCCAGATCGAGCGCATCCTTCCCGGCATTGACGGCATCGCGTTTCATTACCTGTCGGACGGCGACGTGATCCGCCATCGCATTGTTCGCGAGATCGTAAAGGCCTACGCGGCCGAAGACGCCGCGCCCCAGGCGTGAGCGCGCGGCGCGGGCGCGCGCTGGACCTGAGCATTGCGCGCGTGGGGGTGGACTGGGCGCCGTCGGGCAAGGCGGTTGCGCGCGTCGCGGCCGGCGTACTCGCGGCCGAACGGACCCGACTCGCGCGCCTGTCCATCACGTTCGTCGGCGACGCGGACATCGCGCGGATGAACTTCAGGTGGTTCCACAAGCGGCGCGTGACCGACGTGATCGCGTTTGCGCTTGAGGATCCCTTGGGGACGGCCGGCGATGTGTACATCGCGCCGGGTGTCGCGCGGCGCAACGCGGCGCGCCTGCAGGTGTCGGCGACCACCGAAGTGCTTCGACTCGTGATTCATGGCGTGCTGCATGTGCTGGGATACGACCATCCCGAAGGACTGTCGCGCGTGCGGTCGAAGATGTGGCGTCGGCAGGAGGCGCTGGTCGAGCGCTTGGTGTCCGCTGAGGCGGCTCGCCGCGCATGACCCTGCTCCTCGCGTTCCTCGCGCTCCTGGCGACGGCGGCGGCTGCCTACTGTGCGTTCGCGGACGGCGCCATCGTCTCGGTGGATGATGACGAGCGGGCGCCGACTGCCGAGTCCGCGGCAATCCTCGACCGGCGGGAACACGCGCACCGCGCGCTCGCGTTCGCGCGGATCCTGGCACAGCTGCTGGCCGGTGCATGCGCGGCGACCGCGGTGCTGAGTTCGCGCATTGGCGGCGTGTGGCTCCCCGTGCTGGTGGTCGCCGTCGGCGTCGTGACGGTCGTGCTCGCCGAAAGCGCCGCCCGGGCCGCTGGTGACCTGGCCGGCATCAAGGGCGTGGCGCGACACGTGGTTGGCATCACCGCCGTGGAAAACCTGATGCGTCCGGTGGTAGCCGTTGGCATGCTGGCTGATCGCACGATGGAAGCCCTGATCCCCCCGCGCTCCGATCGCGACGCCGAGCGGGAGTCCACGATCGAGCAGTTCCGCGATGTCGTCGAGGCCGAGGTGGCCGAGTCGCAGGATGATGCCCAGCTCGTCCGAGGCGTGTTTTCGCTCTCGGACACGGCGGTGGGCGACATCATGGTCCCTCGAGTGGATGTGGTCGGCGTGGCGCGCGACTCGACCTGGGATGAGGTCTTGTCGGCGGTGCGCGCCTCCCGGCACGCACGCTACATCGTGTACGACGGCTCGCTCGACAGCGTCGTCGGGGTGCTGCACGCCAAGGACCTCGTGGCGCCGGTGCTGGCGGGCGCCGAGCCGCCCGGGGGGTGGGCTTCGCTCGTGGGGACCGCGCAGTTCATCCCGGCGACGAAGTCGGTTGACGCGCAGCTGCGCGACTTCAAGGCGTCGAGGCGGCACCTGGCGGTAGTCGCTGACGAGTACGGAGGGATGGCCGGGATCGTGACGCTCGAGGATGCGCTGGAAGTCATCGTGGGCGATATCCGCGACGAGCACGACATCGAGGAACCCGATGTTCGGCAGGAGGCGCAGCGTCTGTCCGTGAGCGCCCGGCTGACGCTCGAGGAACTCAGCGAGATCACGGGGGCCGAACTCGCGGTGGACGGCGTGGATACCGTCGGCGGGTTGCTCTACTCTGCAGTGGGCGGGACGCCACGTGCGGGCGACTCCACCGTGGTGGCGTCGCGGCGCCTGGTCGTCGATCGCGTCGTAGGCCGGCGCATCCTTCGCGTGGGCATCGAACGCGTGGCAAGCGAGTCGCCGGCATGACGACGCTGACCATCACGCTGCTGTTCGCGGTTGCGGTCGGCGTATTGACCGCGGCGGCGACGGCCGTGCGCAGCGTAAGCCGGATCTGGCTGCGCCACTGGGCGGAGCACGCGTTGGTCGCCGATGCCGCGGCCGCGGGCTCCGCGCTGGAGCGACCGCATCGCTACTTCCTCGCGGCGGGAACCGGGATCGCGGCGCTCGCGTTCGCGCTCGGATCTGTCGTCGCGTTTCGCGCCGAGCTGCCGCGAATCTTCGCCGCGCTCGGCATCGCCATCCTTGCGCTCCTCGTGTTCGGTCAGGTCGTGCCACGCGCAATCGCCCGGCGCTGGGCGACCCTGCTGGTCCCGGCACTGGCGCCCCTCTTGCGTGCGATCGACGCGCTGTTTGGTCCGGCGCTGGATTTCGCGGCGCGTGCCGTGCGCGCGCTGGCTCCTTCCGGCGCCCCGGAACCGGCTCCGGCGGCGACCGACCCGCTCGAGGACTTGCTCCGCGAAGGCGAGCTGGAGGGAATCGGCCAGGCCGCCGAGTCTGAGATCATCAGCGGCGTCGCGGAGTTCGGTGAGAAGGCGGTGCGGGCCGTCATGACGCCGTGGGCCAAGGTGACGACGGTATCCGCGGCCCTTTCGGTCGCCGAGGCGGCGGATGTGGTCGCGCGCTCAGGCTTCACCCGCGTTCCGATCGTGGGGCGCGATGGCGCGGTGATCGGGGTGGTCCACGCGTTCGACGTGCTCGGCGATCCGACGTCCGCCGTTGCCGCACCGCGGCCGGTGGCGCGTGCCGACGGCGCCGAACCCTGCGGAGCGGTGATGCGCCGGCTGCTCCGCGAACAGCGCCACATGGCCGTCGTGTACGATGCCGGGCGCGTGGTCGGTGCCGTCACCCTTGAGGATCTCGTCGAGGAACTTGTCGGCGATATTCATGACGAACACGACGACCCCACCCCGGCGGTATGACCGATATTCGCCCGCTGCTCGACCGGTTCCGCGCCGGCCAACGCGCCGCCCTCGCGCGAGCGCTTTCGATGGCCGAAGACCGGCGTGCCGGCACGGACGAACTCCTCGCGGCGCTGCATCCCGCTACGGGGCGCGCGCGCCGCATCGGGCTGACCGGGCCGCCTGGCGCGGGCAAGAGCACGATCACCACGCGCCTCGCGCGCCACTATCGCGAAGCGGGCCTGCGGGTCGGGATCGTCGCCGTGGACCCGACCTCACCGTTCACCGGCGGCGCGCTGCTCGGCGATCGCGTGCGCATGGAATCCGTCGCGCTCGATGAGGGCGTGTTCATCCGATCGATGGCGACGCGGGGATCGTTGGGCGGGCTCGCCGCGACGACGCGCGAACTCTGCGACGTGTTCGATGCGTTCGGGATGGACCGCATCCTGGTCGAGACCGTCGGCGTCGGCCAGAGCGAACTCGAGATCGCCCGGACGGCCGACCAGAGCGTCGTCGTGCTGGTCCCGGAGTCGGGAGACTCGATCCAGGCGATGAAGGCCGGGCTGATGGAGATCGCTGACGTGTTTGTCGTGAACAAGGCCGATCGCACCGGGGCCGACCGGGTCAAGCATGACATCGAGGCCATGCTCGGGCTCCGGGCCGGACTCGCGGCCCACGCGGAACCCGCGCATCATGGCGTGGACCTCAAGCGCATCGGCAATCCCTCGCGCGCCGCGCGCAAGGCGACTGCGGAGGCCCTCGAGACCGGCGGGCCCTGGGTGCCCCCCGTGTTGCTGACTACGGGAACCACGGGCGATGGCCTGGACGCGCTCGCTGGGGCGGTGGACCGGCACTTTGCCTATCTTGAAACCCACGGTGGGCTGCGGGAGCGGCGACTCGCTCGGGTTCGCCAGCGCGTGGTGGACGTGGTCGAGGACCGGGTGCGTCGCCGCTTGTGGCTCGACGGCGCCACGAATGCGTGGCTCGACGCGCAGGTCGAGCCGATTGCGACCGGAGCTACGACGCCGTTTGCGGTGGCGGACGCGTTGCTGGCGAGAAGTGGCGACCTGATCACGGGGAAGCGTGCATGACCGGAATCCAATCCGACGCCGATGCCGCCCTGGCGGCGATGCAGGACGAACTCGATGCGCTGCGGCAGGAAGTGGCGGCGTGGCGCAAGCGCTACGACGCCGGCGAGAAACGGGACCTGAGCTTCACGAACTCGGCCCGCGAAGTCGCGCCGCTCTACACGCCGCTCGACCTCGAAGGCTCGGCCGGCGCTGCGCTCGAGGTGCCGGGGACCTATCCGTACACCCGGGGCATCCACCCGACCGCTTATCGCGGCCGCCTGTGGACCATGCGGCAGTTCGCGGGGTTCGGGTCGGCGCGCGAGACGAACGAGCGGTACAAGTTCCTGTTGGAGCACGGCACGACCGGGCTGTCGGTGGCGTTCGACTTCCCGACGCTGATGGGCTACGACTCGGATCATCCCCGGTCGGAGGGCGAAGTCGGCAAGTGCGGCGTCGCGATCACGTCGTTGGCCGACATGGAAGCGCTCTTCGACAGCATCCCGTTGGGCGAAGTCTCGACTTCGATGACGATCAACGGGCCGGCGATCATCCTCTGGTGCTTCTACATCGCGGCGGCCGAGAAGCAGGGCGTCCGGCCGGAGCAGCTCCGCGGGACGGTGCAGAACGACATCCTGAAGGAGTACATGGCGCAGCACGCCTGGTGCTTCCCGATCGAGCCGGCGCTGCGCCTCATCGTGGACATGTTCGAGTGGGGCGCGACCCACGCGCCGCAGTGGAACACGATCTCGATCTCGGGCTACCACATCCGGGAGGCGGGGGCGACCGCGGCGCAGGAGTTGGCCTTCACCTTGGCCGACGGCTTCACCTACGTGGAACGCGGCATCGCGCGCGGGCTCCCCGTGGACGCGTTCGCGCCGCGCCTGTCGTTCTTCTGGGACATCCACAACGACTTCTTTGAGGAAATCGCGAAGCTTCGTGCGGCGCGGCGCATCTGGGCGCGGCACATGCGCGAGCGCTACGGCGCGAAGGACCCGAAGTCGTGGATGATGCGCTTCCATTCACAGACGGCCGGCGTCACCCTGACGGCGCAGCAGCCAATGAACAACGTGGTGCGCGTGGCGTACCAGGCGATGGCGGCCGCGCTCGGCGGGACGCAGTCGCTGCATACGAACAGCATGGACGAGACCCTGGCCCTGCCCACCGAGCATTCCGTGCAGGTCGCCCTGCGGACGCAACAGATCCTCGCGTACGAAACCGGCGTGCCGAACGTCGCCGATCCGCTCGGCGGATCGTATTACATCGAGAAGCTGACGGACGACCTCGAGCGCGAGGCGGAGAGCCTGTTCGAGCAGATCGCCGAGCAGGGCGGCGTGGTGCGCGGCCTGGAGAATGGCTGGTTCCAGCGGCGCATCGCTGAGAGCGCCGCTCGCCAACAGTGGGAGATCGAGCAGCACCGCCGCGTCATTATCGGCGTCAACGAGTTCGTGACCGACGAATCGCTGACGATCCCGTTGCTCAAGATTGACGAGGCGGCGGCGGAGCAGCAGACCGAGGCGCTCGCAAAGCTGCGTGCCAGCCGCGACAATGCCAAGTGCGAAGCGCAGCTGGCGCGCTTGCGGACCGCGGCGAAGGGCAACGAGAACGTCGTGCCCTTCATCCTCGATTGTGCGCGCAGCTATTGCACCCTGTACGAGATTCGCGCGGCGCTCGAGGCCGAGTTCGGCGCATATCGCGAGCCGGTGTTCTTCTAGGCGCCCGAACGTAGCTTTCGGCACTCATGAGCCGACCCATACGCGTGCTTGTTGCCAAGCCCGGTCTTGATGGCCACGATCGCGGTGCGAAGGTCGTTGCCGCCGCGCTGCGCGACGCCGGGATGGAAGTGATCTACACGGGGCTCCACCAGACGCCGGAGATGATCGCGACCGCGGCCGTGCAGGAGGACGTGGACGTCGTCGGCCTGTCGATCCTGTCGGGCGCGCACATGACGCTGTTCCCGCGCGTCCTCGACCTGCTCAAGTCGGAAGGACGCGACGACGTGCTCCTCACCGGCGGCGGGATCATCCCGCAGGAAGACATGGATGCGCTCGCCGCCATGGGAGTCGGCCGGCTCTTTGGCCCCGGAGCGCCGACCGGCGAGTTGGTCACGTACATCAAGGAGTGGTTCGCCGGGCGGCATCCGCAAGGACTGCCAAGCGGCGCGTGACGACGCGCCTTCAGGCCCTTAGCCAGGCGTCGCGGGCGCTCGAAGCCCGGTTGCGCGAGGGCGGCGGTGCGGACCGTGCGGCCAAGCAACACGCGGCCGGGAAGCTCACCGCTCGCGAACGCGTAACCCAGTTGACCGACGCCGACGCCCCGCTGCTCGAGCTGGGGCTGCTCGTCGCGCACGATCGGTACGACGGCCAGGCGCCGGCCGCGGGCGTGATCACGGCGGTCGGGTACGTTGCCGGACGCGAGTGCGTCATTGTCGCGAACGATGCGACGGTCAAGGCCGGGAGCTGGTGGCCGGAGACGATCGGCAAGATCCTTCGCGCGCAGGAGTGCGCGATGCGTTCCCGCGTACCAATCATCTACCTCGTGGACTCCGCCGGCGTGAACCTACCGTATCAGGGTGGGGTGTTCCCGGGGCAGTACGGTGCGGCTCGCATCTTCTATTACAACTCGCTGATGCGGCGCTATCTCCGCGTCCCGCAGATTGCCGCCGTCATGGGTCAGTGCGTCGCCGGGGGCGCGTACTTGCCGGCCTTGTCCGACGTGATCCTCATGGTGAAGGGCTCGTCGTTCATGGGACTCGGCGGCCCGAACCTCGTCAAGGGCGCGACCGGGCAGGTGACGGATGCCGAGACCCTCGGCGGCGCGGTCACGCACACCGCGATCAGCGGGGTGGCGCATCATCTCGCCGAGTCCGATGCGGACTGCCTGCGTCAGGTGCGCGAGATGGTGGCGCGCTTGCCCGATGCGCGCCCCGCCGGCGTGCTGCGCGCTGCCGCCGCCGATGCGCCCCCCGGCCCTGCGAACCCCGCTGACGCCCTCTACGACCTGCTCCCGACCGACCATCGCATGCCCTACGACATGCGCGCGGTGCTGGCCTCGGTGTGCGACGCCGGATCGATCACGGAGTTCCAATCGGCGATCGCGCCGGAGATGATCTGCGCCGACGCCAAGATCGAGGGGATGCCGATCGGCGTGATTGCGAACGCGCGCGGGTTGATCCGCGGTGCCGGCGGCGCCAAGGCGAACTTCGGCGGCATCATTTACGCGGAGAGTGCCGAGAAGACCGCGTATTTCATCGAGAAGTGCAACCGGCTTCGCGTGCCGCTCGTGTTCGTGCAGGACGTCTCCGGCTTCATGGTCGGCGTGGAGGCCGAGCAGGGCGGCATCATCCGGTCGGGCGCGCACATGGTCGAGGCCATGGCGACTGCGACGGTCCCCAAGATCGTGCTGACGGTGAATCACGCGTCGGGCGCCGGCTACTACGCCATGGCCGGTCAAGGCTTCGATCCGGACTTCATCCTGTCGTGGCCAAGCGGTCGCATGGCCGTGATGGAAGGCGAAGCGGCGGTCCAAGCCGTGCACGGCCCGGCATTGCAGAACGCGCGTCAAAGCGGCGCCCCGGTGGCACCTGAAGTCGAGGCGGCGACCGAGGCGATGCGAGCCGACTATGAAACGCAGCTCGACGCGGTCTACGCCGGTGCGCGCGGCTTCATCGATGCCCTGGTGTACCCGGAGGACACGCGTGCGATGCTCGCGCTCGCGCTCCGTACCGCGATGAACAACCCCGGGTCCCACCTCGGGCCGTATGTGCTCGGCGGCACGGACGGCGGGCGCTGATGGGAAGTCCCGGTGTGGCGCCCCGAGTGGTGCGCGTCGGTGGCGGGTCGGGCATGTGGGGAGATGACCCGGAGGCTCCGCGGCGTCTCGCCGAAGGCGGCCCGCTCGACTACCTCGCGCTCGACTATCTCGCTGAGGTCACGATGTCCGTGCTGCAGCGGCAGCGCGCGAAGGACCCGGCGCTTGGCTATGCGCGCGACGTCGTGCCGGCCGTCTTGTCGGTGTTGCCCTGGCTCGAACGCGGAACGCTTCGCTTGCTCGCCAACGCGGGTGGGGTGAACCCGGCGGCCTGCGCGGCTGCGGTCTGTGCAGCCCTCGGCGCAAAAGCCGGGGCAGTCGGAGTGGCGATCGTCAGCGGCGACGACCTGATGCCGAGAATGGACGCGCTTCTTGGCGCTGGTCACGACCTCAGGCATATGGAGACGGGCGAGCCGCTCGCGCCGGTTCGGGATCGCCTGGTCTCGGCCAATGCATACCTGGGCTCGGCGCCGCTCGCGGATGCGTTGGCAACCGGCGCGCGAGTCGTGCTTTCGGGCCGCTGCCACGACGCGGCCCTGGTCACCGCGCCACTCCGATACGAGTTCGGCTGGGCCGTCGGCGATCTTGATCGCCTCGCGGCCGGGACCATCGCGGGCCACGTCATCGAATGTGGCGCGCAAGCGTCCGGCGGGAACTGCCTCGCCGACTGGCAGTCCATCCCGCGTCTCGAGGACATCGGGTACCCGATCGTCGAAGTGCAGGAATCGGGCGAGTTCGTGGTGACCAAGCATCCGGGCAGCGGCGGGCGGGTGGATCGTCGCAGCGTGACCGAGCAGCTCGTGTACGAGATCGGTGATCCGACCGCGTACCACACGGCGGACGTGGTGGCGGACTTCACGACGCTCCGCCTGCACGACCAGGGTCACGATCGTGTGGCGATCGCCGGGGTGCGCGGCCGCGCCCCGTCGGGGATGCTGAAGGTCAGCGCCGCGATCCGCGACGGGTTCAAGGCCACGAGCACGCTGGTGTACGCCTGGCCGGACGCGCGCCAGAAGGCTGAGGCCGCCGCACGCATCGTGCGCGCCCGACTCGATCGGCTCGGCCTTCGCTTCGAAGCCATGCATGTCGAGGTCATCGGCGCGGGCGCAGTGCACGGCCCGTTGGCCGGGCCTGACGCGGGCCGCGATGCACCGGAGGTCATGCTCCGGATCGGCGTGCGCGACGCGAACCGGGCGGCGGTCGAGCGGTTTACGAAGGAAATCGCGCCGCTCGTGTTGAACGGGCCGCCGAGCGTGACGGGATACTTCGGCGCCAAGGCGAAAGTCGAGGAGATCCTCGGCTACTGGCCGGCGTTGCTCAGCGCGGATGCCGTGACGCCACGAGTGGAGCGGGTCGCATGAGGGTCCGCCTGCTCGACATCGCGCACGCGCGATCCGGTGACAAGGGAAGCCACGCCAACGTGGGCGTCATTGCGTACCAGCCGGAGTGGTTCCCGGTGCTCGCCCGCCACCTGACGGCCGAAGTGGTTGCCGCGCACATGGCGCCGCTCGTCCGCGGGAAGGTCGAGCGATTCGAGCTACCGAACCTCTCGGCCCTCAACTTCGTGCTGTATGACGCGCTCGACGGCGGAGGGACGAGATCGCTGCGGATCGATGCGCAGGGCAAGGTGCTCTCCACCGCGGTGCTCCGGCTCGTCCTGGAGATTCCCGACGCTGAAGCACACGAACACCACCTGCCGGCGGGGGAGAAATGACCGACACGCAGTTGCGTTCGCCGGGGATGTTGAACGTGCTGAAGATCGCGGCGGCACTCGTGGGCATCGCGATGTTCGGCGTCGGTATCCGCATCGAGAGCAATACGGTCCGGTGGGTAGGCATTGCCTGCGTTGGCGTGGCCTGGCTCCTGCGCTTCGCGCGCCGTCAGGACGGCACGGGGGCGGTTGATGCGTCGGCTTCCCCCTCAGCCGGTGATCCCGGCGCGCCTCAGCCGCCCGACGACACCAAGTAGCCCCGCTTCACGTCCGCCGAACCGGCACGGGCGCCGAACCCGACCGAGAGGCCGAACGCCAATGCAGTGCCCGCGCCGACAATCGGCAGGAACCACACGACCGGCACCGCCACGGCGCACGCGACCACGCCCGCGATAATCGGCGCGGCGGGCGAATGTGCGCTGTCCACGTACCGCAGGCGCTCACGCACGAATCGGCGCGCCGTGCCGTAACCGAGGAATGCAACGCTGAGCGAAATGAGCAGTCCGATGAGTCCCCACATAGTTCCTCCGAGCTGACGTTGCCTACGCTCGCGCGTTCTCCCGGGTTTCACAAGGCGTCCCCCCGGCAGGGAGCCTACGGAGCGCTGGGTCCCGGCGACGGCGCGTTGAGCAAGCGGCGTACGGCGAGCTCGAGCGACGCCGGCGCGAGTGGGCCGATCACCGTGTGCCGCACCAGGCCGGCGCGATCGATGAGGAACGACGTCGGGTAGCCCTGCACGCCGCCGAACGCCGCCACCACGTCGTCGCGAACGATGGCGACCGGGTAATGAATGCCGCGCTCGCTGAGGAACTCCCGGACTGCGGATTCCGGACCTCGGTCCACGGAGAGTCCGACGAGCGTGAAGCCGGCGCTGCCGTGTCGGCGTGCCATCGCTTCGAGCAGCGGCATCTCCGCGCGGCAAGGCAGGCACCACGTGGCCCAGACATTCACCAGCACGACGCGGCCGCGGAGCGAGTCGCTGCTGAGCACCGTGCCGTCGAGCGTCCGCGCGGACCACTCCGGTGCGACTGGATTGCGCGCGCCAACGCCGACAACTGCGCCGACGTGCGGGAGCAGCCGCGGGAGCGCCCAGATCGCCAGTACCAGCGTGAGGATGTTCCACGGGGACAGCAGGCGCCGCAAACGCGGCGGGATGCTTGGCATGCACGAAATTAGTGTTGTGGCAGGCCGGGCCCCATGCGCCCTGCCGGGCGCGCACGTGGGCGCGAGGTGGGTGCGGTCGCTGGCGTGGTAACTTCCCGGCTGCATGCAAAGGGTCCCCGAACTCCTCGCGCCGGCCGGCTCACTCGATGCCGCGAAGGCGGCGTTCGCCAACGGCGCGGACGCCGTGTATCTCGGCGTCGGGCGCTTCAATGCGCGAGACGACGGTGCCCAGGTGTCGCTCGACGACCTGCGGGAAGCATGCGCGATCGCCCACAGCCGCGGCGCGAAGGTATACCTCACCCTGAACGTGCTGGTGAAGCCGGCCGAGCTCGCCGACGCCCTGCACCTGCTCGGCGACTGCGTTGATCGCGGCATTGACGCGGTCCTCGTGCAGGATCTCGGGCTCGCGGTGCTGATCCGGAGCGTGTACCCGCACCTGCAGGTGCACGGCTCGACGCAGATGTCCATTCACGATGCCGACGCGGCCGCCGTGGTGCGCGGCCTCGGTGCGACGCGCGTCGTACTCGCGCGCGAGAACACGCTCGAGGATATCCGGACGATTCGTTCGGCAGTGCCTGAGGTCGGCGTCGAGACCTTTGTGCATGGCGCCCTGTGCATCAGCTATTCGGGCCAGTGTTTCATGTCCGGGATGATCTCGGAGCGCAGCGCGAACCGGGGTTCGTGTGCGCAATCGTGCCGCAAGGACTACGTGCTCGCCGAGGCGGGAGGCGCCGAGTTGGATCGCGGGTACCTCATCTCGGCGAAGGACCTTGGGGCCTACGACCACCTGCGTGCGCTGCAAGAGGCGGGCGTCGAGTGCCTGAAGATCGAGGGACGCAAGAAGAAGCCCGAGTACGTCGCCACGGTGACGCGAACCTACCGGGAGTTCCTCACGCGGGTGGCGAATGGTTCGTTCGAGCCGCCCGCGCCGACCGAGGTCCAGCCGCTCGTGCAGATCTTCTCCCGCGGGTTCACGGGGGGCATGTTCGGCGGGCGCGCCGGACGTGAATACATCACGCGGACTCACCCGGACAATCACGGTCTCGAGCTGGGACGCGTGGTCGAGGCCAACGCGAACAGCGTGACCGTGGACACGGCGATCCCGATCCATGTCGGCGACGGCCTTGGCTTCGAGCCGCTCGATTCGCGCGCCTCCGACGCCGGCGTCGGATTCGCCGTCCGGGAGGTCGAGGACATCGGGCCCGCACCGACCGGCGGTCGCCGGCTGCGTATCGGACCGGGCGTGGCCGCCCAGCCCGGGTGGCGCGTGCGGCGAACGCGTGACGTCGCCCTGGTCAACACGGCGCTCGCATCGTTCGACTCGCACGAGAAGGCGCCCGTCAGGAAGGAACCGCTGGCCGTGCGCGCGTTCGGCGCTGCGGGCGCGTCGCTGAAGCTGGTGTTCACCGCAGCAGGGGACGCCGAGCAGGTGGTGTCGGCTGAGCCGCTCAGGCCGGCGCGCGAGCACGCGCTGGACGAGGCGAAGTTGCGCGCCCAGCTTGGTCGGCTGGGCGAAACGCCGTTCGTGTTGGCCGGCGTGGACGTCGGCGGACTCGGCGGCGGCCTGTTCTTGCCGGTCAGCGAGTTGAATCGGATGCGGCAGTCGGCCGTCGAGGCCCTGGTCGAGCGCCGAGGGTGGTCGGACGACGCGCGCCGCGTTGCAAGGGACGAAGCAATCGAGCAAGCGCTTGCTGTCGGCGTTTCGGTGGCGGGCCCGCACAGCCCGACCGCGGAACCGCGCCGCGATCGCACGTGTGACTTGATCGCCGAAGTGTGGCGTATCGCGGATGCGCATGCGGCCGCCGACGCCGGCGCGACTGAAGTGGTGCTGGACCCGTTCATCCGCCACCCGTTACCACCGCGAACCCGCGTGAAGGCCCTCGCAGACACACTGCGCGCGAACGGCGTGTCCTTGCGACTCCGCACTCCGAGCGTGGTGCGACCTGAGGATCGGAAGGCACTGGAACCGTGGCTCGCCCTCGGACTCCCGCTGGTGACGGGTCACTTGGGACTGGTGGCGTCCACGGCAAAGGCGGGCGCCGACGTGGTCGCGGACTACGCGACGAACTGCTTCAATGCGCACACCGCCGTCGTGCTCTTTGGGCTTGGCGCGCGGCGTATCACGCCGTCCATCGAACTCACCGCGGATGAGTTGCGCGCCCTGGTCGCTCCATGGGGCGGCAGCGGCTTCGACGTCGTGGTGTACGGGCGGACGGAGGGGATGACAATTGAACATTGCGTACTCTCCGCGGCGTTCGAGCGCGAGCCGACCACCTGTCGCGACCTCTGCGTGCAAAAGCACACCAATGTCGAGCTGACTGACCCCGCCGGATACGTGTTCCCGGTGGCGACCGACAGCGATTGCCGGAACCGGCTGCTGCATTCGCGTCCGCTGGATGGCGCGGCGTACATCGCTCGACTGTGGGCGTCAGGCATCCGAGGGTACAAGCTGATCTTCAATGTGCCCGGCGATTCCGTCGCGCCGGTCGTCGCGGCGTATCGCACAATGCTCGATGCGCTTGGCCGTGGCGAGAAGCCGGACGTCGCCGCGGTGCGCGCCGTGGTGGGGAACGCCTACACGCGGGGGCATTTCGAACGCGCGGTGTAAGTAGCCGCTGCCGCGTTTTGGCGCCGGTCGGCGGTGTTCGGGTACGCCGGTTCGCGAGGCGGGGGACTACGCTCCGCCATGCTCCCGACACTCGGCGACGCGACGGCCGCGCTCCGTCGCTTCTATGGCTTCGATGCCTTCCGCCCGATGCAGCGTCGCGTCATCCACGCGGTGCTGCAAGGACGCGACGTGCTCGGCGTGCTGCCGACCGGCGGCGGGAAATCGCTCTGCTATCAGGTGCCCGCGCTCTGCACGGACGGCCTGACGGTGGTGTTCTCGCCGCTCGTCTCGCTGATGAAGGATGAGCGCTACGAGAACGGTGGTGCGAGCCTGACAAGACAAGGCAACCGCTGAACGGACAACGGGTTAGCCAGCGCTGAGGGTTTGGCTGAGTATTCGGAGTGGCGGTGCGGGGTGGCACAGGGGTGGCACGCGGCCCTGTTTCGAACGACCGCGCGCGCCGCGCTGTGGCGCCAAGTTCAGGCCAGACCGGCGACGCGAACTTCGGTCCGGGGGCGCACTTGGGCCTACTCTAGGCACGGCAGCCGGTGCCGGCGGATGCCGCCGGCGTCATCGCCTCCCTTTGTCACCTCTTCGGATGAACGCGGCCAGATCGGCCTCGGTGCGACCTTTGGCTTTCTCCTCGTCGCGCACCGTCCGCAGGTGCCGGCGGATTTAGCACACCGGCTCGCCTTCGTTCGTGGCGCTGCCGCCGACCGAGATCTTGCAGGTCTTCGTCGTCGCGTTGTGGCTCGACGTCGCGGACCAGCCCGTGCTCGTGACCGTGCCGAC
>Ga0194131_10001153_pt1 | contig 45582 bp, 43 predicted proteins | sample TA2KigO120mmetaG_FD_148631 | JGI IMG/M metagenome (GOLD analysis project Ga0194131, IMG submission 148631) | Freshwater microbial communities from Lake Tanganyika, Tanzania - TA2015053 Kigoma Offshore 120m | ecosystem: Environmental > Aquatic > Freshwater > Lake | place: Tanzania: Lake...
GGCCGGCGTACGCATGGCCTACGGTTCCGACCTTTTGGGCGCGTTGGAAGACGAGCAGACGCGCGAGTTCCAGATCCGCGGCGAGGTGATGCCGGCGATCGACGTCATCCGCTCGGCGACCTTGATCGGCGCAGAAGTCGTGCGCCAGGAGGGCACGCTCGGTGTGGTCGAACCCGGCGCCTTCGCCGACCTGCTGGTGGTCGACGGCGATCCGCTCAAGAACCTCGGCCTGTTCAAGGATGGCGGCCCGCACCTCGCCGCCATCATGAAAGGCGGCCGCTTTCACAAGAACGCGCTGTGAGCTCGTGCGCGGACCGCGGACCTCCAGGTCCGCATCAAGATCGTGAGCGGACCCGGAGGTCCGCGGTCCGATGATCGCTCTCCTCCATCGTCGCGCGCGGCGCTGGGCGCTGAACGGCGCGGCGGCGGTCGGGCTCGGCTACATTCTGCTGCCGCTCGTCTTCGTGACGTGGCTGGCCTTCTTCCATCAGGAAATCCCGTCTTTCCCGCCGGAGGGTTACAGCCTGCGCTGGTTCGCGGCGATCCTCGACCAGCGCAAGTTCGTCAGCGGCTTCTCGGTGGGCTTCCAGTTAGCCGCGCTCGCCATGGTGCTCGGCCTGGCGCTCGGCGTGCCCGCTGCCCTCTGCCTGGCGCGACGGAACTTCCGTCTGCGCGGACCACTCGCCAACCTGCTGTTGATGCCGATCATCGTGCCGGGGGTCGTGCTCGGCACCGCGATGTATGTCTTCCACGTCGAAGTCGAGAACGGGCTCGACATGGACGTGATCGGCACCTTCTACGCCCTGGTCGCCGGCCACATCGTGATCGTCATCCCTTGGGTGGTGCGCCTCGTCACGGCGAGCCTGTCGGGCGTCGATCGCGCCACCGAGGAGGCGGCACAGAATCTCGGCGCCAACCCGTGGATCACCTTCTGGCGCATCACGCTGCCCGCCATCCGGCCCGGCATCGTGGCCGGAGCCTTGTTCGCCTTCGTGACCTCGTTCGGCAATCTCGAGATGAGCCTGTTCCTGGTCGGACCCGGCCGCACGACGCTACCGATCGTCATCCTCCAATACCTCGAGTGGAAGATCGATCCGACGATCGCCGCGGTGTCGGTGGTGCAGATCGTGCTGATCGGTACCGCCATGCTGATCACCGATCGCTACGTCAAGCTGGCGCGGGTGGTGTGATATGGCCGACCTCGCGCTCAACGGACTGAGCAAGCACTACGGCGACTTCTACGCCGTGCGCGACGTGTCGCTGGCCATCGCCGACGGCGAATTCCTGGTGCTGCTCGGTCCCTCGGGCTGCGGCAAGACCACGACCTTGCGCATGGTGGCAGGCTTCATCGAGCCGTCGGCTGGCGAGGTTCGGCTGGGCGGCCAGGACGTGACCTTGCTGCCGCCGTGGAAGCGCAATGCCGGCATGGTGTTCCAGAGCTACGCGCTATTCCCGCACATGACGGTGGCGCAGAACGTGGCGTTCGGCCTGGAGATGCGCAAGCTCGGGCGCGTCGACATCGACCAGCGCGTCGAGGAGACGCTGGCGCTGGTGCGTCTCGACGGTTTCGGCGGCCGCCTTCCGCGTCAATTGTCGGGCGGCCAGCAGCAGCGTGTGGCGCTCGCCCGCGCGCTTGCCATCCGGCCCGACGTGCTGCTGCTCGACGAGCCGCTCAGCAACCTCGACGCCAAGCTGCGCCAGGAGGTCCGAATCGAGATCCGCGAACTGCAGCGTCAGCTCGGCCTCACCACCGTCATGGTCACCCACGACCAGGAAGAGGCGCTCACCATGGCCGACCGGCTGGTGGTGATGAACGAGGGCGCGGTGCGCCAAGTCGGCACCCAGCGCGACCTCTACGAGCGACCGGCCGACCGCTTCGTCGCGGGCTTCGTCGGCCGCACCACCTTCCTCGGCGGCACCGTCAAGGCGCCGGGACGTTTCCGCAGCGACGGCGGCCTCGCTCTGGCCTGCACCGGCGGCAGGCCCGGCCGCGCCGTGCTGTCGCTGCGGCCCGAGCGCGCCATGGTCGGGCGAGCAGCCCTTTCCGGACTCGACAACAGCCTGCCGGGTACGGTGGAATTCGTGTCGTATCTCGGCGCGCTGATCGACATTCACGTCCGCCTGTCGCCCAAGGACCGGCTGGTCGTGCAGATCGCCAATCGCGACGGCGGCTTCACGCCCGAGGTCGGCCAGCCCGTTCACGTCGGCTGGCCGGCGTCGGCCGGTCAAATCTTCAACGAGTAGACGACAACACCGCAGGAGGTCTCGATGTCCAAGAGCTTCATGATCAATCGTCGCACAGCATTGGGCGGCGCCGCCGCCCTGGCCGCCGGCACCGTCCTGCCGGCTCACGCGCAGGACAACAAGCGTATCGTCGTCGGCACCTGGGGCGGCGACTATTCGCGGCTGCTCGCCAAGAACATCGAGACGCCGCTGCTCGCGCCCAAGGGTTGGGACGTCGTGAAGGACGAGGCCAATGCGCCGCCGCGTCGCGCCAAAATGATGGCCGAGAAGGCGCTGCGCCGCGGCACGTCCGACATCCAGGGCTTGTCGGCCAACGACATGTACGAGGTCAACGAGCAGGGCCTGGCCGAGGCGATCGACTACTCCAAGATGCCCAACGCCCAGAACCTGATCCCGGCCATGAAGTATCCCTACGGCATCGGCCACATCTATTCCGGCAAGGTCGTGCTTTATAATCCCAAGCTGATGGCCGCTCCGCAGGGCTTCGCCGACACGCTCGATCCCAAGCACGGCAACAAGCTCGGCATCATCGACATCCAGTATCAGTACACCATGCTGGCGGCGGGCCTCGCCTCGGGCGGCTCGGTCGGCAACTTCGATCCCGGCAAGGAGCGGCTGCTGGCCTGCAAGAAGGCCGGCGCGCGTATCTACCCGTCCAACGAAGCGTTCGCCCAGGCGCTGAAGACCGAGGAGATCGCCTGCGGCATCATGTGGAAGGCGCGTGCCGTTCAGTGGCAGAACGCCGGCATCAGCGTCGCCACCGTCGCGCCCAAGGAAGGCGTGCCGATGTACGTCTCGGGCTTCATGATTCCCAAGAACGCCCCCAACAAGGCGGGCGCCTACGCCTACCTCGACGCCATGATGGCGGCATCGGCGCAGGAAGGCTTCGCCGTCGACATGGGCTACAACCCGACGGTCACCAACGCCAAGGTGCCGGCCGACGTGCAGGAGCGCATCGGCTTCACCGAAGAGGAGAAGAAGCGCCTGGTCGATCTCGACTACGGCTACATGGGCAAGAACGACACCGCGTTCCAGGAGTGGTGGAACAAGTCGTTCAAGGCCTGATCGCCGGGGAATGGCCGACATCGCCATCCCCTACAGCGCCGTCGCCGCGAAGCGACGGCGCGAAGGCCTCACCGCAGCGGCGCTGGTCGGGCCGGCGACGATCTTCGTCACCTTCTGCCTGCTTGCGCCGCTGGTCATCCTGTTTCGCTACAGCCTGAACGAGTTCGTGCCGACCACCAAGGTGATGGTCGAGGCACTCACGCCGGCAAACTACATCCGCTTCTTCACCGACCCCTACTACACAGCGATCCTGGCGACCACGGTGCGAGTCGCCGTGCTGGTGACCGCCGTTTGCCTGCTGCTGGGCTTTCCCCTGGCATACGTCGTGGCACGCACGCAAAGCCGCTTCAAGCACCTCCTGATCATCTCGATCATCCTGCCGCTGTTCGTCGGCAACGCCGTGCGTGCGGCAGGTTGGATGACGATCTTCGGCACCAAGGGGGCGGTGAACGCCACGCTCCTCTGGCTCGGCCTGATCGACGCACCGTTGCAAATCATGTTCACCGAGACAGCGGTGATCATCGGCATCATCGCCGTCAACCTGCCGTTCATGGTGCTGACCCTGCAGAGCGTGATCGAAGGCATCGACCGCGCCGTCGAGGAGGCGGCCTTCAGCCTGGGCGCACCGCCCGGCACCATGTTCCGTCGCGTGCTGTGGCCGCTTGCCCTGCCGGGCATCGTGGCCGGCACCATCCTCACCTTCATCCTGGCGATGAACGCCTACGCCACGCCTTTCCTGCTGGGCGGCCCGCGCTTCAAGATGATGGCGCCGCTGGTCTACGATCAGTTCACCAAGCAGGCCAACTGGCCGTTCGGCGGCTCGATCGCCTTCATCCTGATGACGGTGACGCTGTTGCTCACCGTCGCGGCCAACCTTTTGCTGCAACGCCGCGCGGCGCGCTGAGGGCATCATGCATATCGGCCTGATCGGCGGCATCGGACCGGCCGCCACCGATTTCTACTATCGCGGCCTGATCGACCGTCATGCCGCCGCCGGCATTCCGCTCGACGCCACCATCGTCCATGCCGACGTGCGCGAGATGAGCCGCAACCTCGCGGAAAGGCGGGCCGACCGTCAGGCCGAGACTTTCGCCCGGCTGGTCCACCGCCTGAAGGCAGCCGGCGCCCAGGCCGCCGCCATCACCTCGATGGGCGGCCACATCTGCATCAAGGAGCTGATCGCGATCTCGCCGCTGCCGATGGTGCACGGCCTGCTCGCCGTCGATGCCGCCATCGCGGCGCGTGGCCTGCGCCGGGTCGGCATCATCGGCACGCGCAACGTCATGGAAAGCGGCCTATACGGCGCGATCACCGCCGCCGAGGTGGTGGCACCGGAAGGCGCCGAGCGCGACCGGGTCCACCAATGTTACTCGAGCATGGCCATGATCGGCCGCGTCACCGACGAACAGCGCGAGGTCTTCTTCGCCGCCGGCCGCAAGCTCCACCGCGAGCGCGGCGCCGAGACGGTCCTGCTGGGCGGCACCGACCTGTTCCTCGCCTTCACCGGCCAAGACTGCGGCTTCCCGACCGTCGACTGCGCCGATGTCCATGTCGAGGCGATCTTCCGGCAGGTCTCGTCGGTCTGACCGTCAGCCGCATTGCCGCAGGAGGTTGGCAGCCGCGACGTCGGCCGGCATCGCCACCAGACCTCGCTCGAAGAATCGCCGCGCCGCCACTCCATCCTGGCGAGCCAGCGCTTCGACACCCGCTTGCAGCAGCTCTCGGGTGCGCGCCTTGGCGGCGCGCAGGTCGGGAGCGTCGCGTTGAAAAACCTCGTAGATCGCCACCGGCCGGCTCTTGCCCTTGACCACCACGATGTCGATCGGGCGCAGATCGTAAGCCCGAGGGTCGGCGAGCTGATCCCATGTGTGTTGCGACAACAGCAAGCCGACGCCGTAGGCCTTGGTCAGGTCCTCGACACGCGCAGCGAGGTTGACGGCGTCGAAAATGACCGTGCCGTCCATGCGGTCCTTCTCGCCGATCGTGCCCATCATCAGCATGCCGCTGTTGATGCCGACGCCGATCCTGATCGGCGTCGATCTGCCGCCATGGCGTTCGCCGTTGAAGCCGTCGAGCGCCTCGAGCATCGCAAGACCGGCACGGAGCGCGTCGTCGGCCGATTCGAACAAGGCCATGATGGCATCGCCGATATACTTGTCGATGAAGCCGTTGTTGGCGCGGATCACCGGTCCCATGCACTGCAAATAGGCGTTGATGAAGGCGAAGTTCTCGTCTGGCGTCATGGTCTCCGACAGCGTCGTGAAATTCCTGATGTCGGAGAACAGGATCGTCATGTTGCGACGCTGGTTGTCGCCCAGCTCGACCTCGACGATCGACGGCTTGCCGATGATCGTCAGAAAGGCGCGCGGCACGAAGCGCTCGATCGACAGATTGGTGTTCCTGAGATCGGTGATGGTCCGGCGCACGGCGTCGCGCATGGCGGCAAAGCTCGTCGCGAGTTGACCGATCTCGTCGCGCCGGTCGGTATTGGCGATCGTCTGCTCGAGATTGCCGTGGGCAATGGCGCCGGCCTCGCCACGCAGGTTGAGCAGAGGATCGAGAATCTGCCGGTGCAGCAGTCGCGAGGCGATCCAGAACACCACGGGCAGCGTCACCAGCAGCACGGCCAACGAGGCCAGAAAGACATGGATCACCGCTTGTCGCGCCAGGCCGGTATCGTAGGTGATCTGGCGCACGACGAGCTTGGTGCCGGCCGGCTGGCCAGGCTCGCTGACCGCCTTGGTCTCCTCGGCACTATAGACCGTGACAAGACGTCCGCTGGCATCGGCGAGTCGCTCGTGCCGACTGGCTTCGATGCGTTCGACCAGCGCCGGCGGCAGTTTCTTGCCGACATGCAGGAGCGACCAGGCGCCGGAAGCGTTGATCAGGTAGATGTCGACGTCCTTGACATAGGGGTTGGAGCGCACGGCGTCGGAGAATATGTCCTCGAAGAAGAACTTCGACATCCAGCCGAACAGCCCTTCCGCCAGCCTCCTGCGCACATCGGTCGACGTCTCGATGATGTAGTCTTTCCCGACGAGGCCGAGGTAGCTGTAGGTCCGGAGCGTGCCGGTGACCACCGAGAGGTCGATACCGTCGTTCATCACCCGGCCCTGGCCATAGACCGAGTCGAGAAACCGCGTGAACTCGCCTTTCGGAAGGACGAGATTCAAGTCTGTCGCCAGGTTGGTCTGGAATACCTTGTATGAGCGGTCGATGAAGTAGATGTGCTGCACGCCGTACCTGCTGGCGAGGGCGTCGAGATCGGCGACGCTGAGCTGGTCGGGTTCCCGGCCGGTCCTCGCAAGATCGGCGGCGATTTCCGGCAGCACGCGCTCCATATGTCCGACGATCGCCGCGTGCTCGCCGCTCAGCATGAGCTCGAAGATCGCGAAGCGCTCGGACAGGCTGGATTCGAGCTTTCGAATCTCCTCGACTTGCTTGTCGGAAACCAGCCGGTACATCGCGAGAGAGGCGACGCCCATGGCACCCAGGCTGACCGCCGCCATGACGGCCAGAAGGAACAACCCGACCTTGCGCTTCAAGAGCCGCCTCTAGGCCGTGCCCCACACGGCGCGTGCCGTATCGACGATCAGGCCGAGCTTGGCCCACTGCGTATCCTCGTCGATCGAATTGCCGCCGGCGACGCTGGCAAAGCCGCATTGCGAGGAAAGCGACAGGCGCTCCAGATCGACGAACTTCGCCGCCTCGTCGATACGGCGGCGCAGATCGTCGCGCCTCTCCAGCGCGGGTGTCTTGGACGACACCAGCCCGAGCACGACATGGCGATCGCCGGGCACGTGGCGCAGCGGCGAGAAGTCGCCGGCGCGCTGGCTGTCGTACTCGAGGAAGTAGACATCGACCGGGAAGTCGTTGAACAGCCGCGCCGCCACCGGCTCGTAGCCGCCGGTCGCCATCCAGCGGCTACGGAAGTTGCCGCGGCAGAGATGCATGCCGACCGTCACTCCGACCGGCCGATCGTCGAGGATGCGTCGCATCACGCCGACATAGAGATCGAGCAGCCGGTCGGGGTCGCCGCCCTCGGCGCGCGTCTGCTCGCGCACCAGGGGATCGCACAGCATCGCCACCGGCACCTCGTCCATCTGGACGTAGCGGCAGCCGGCTTCGGCTAGCTCGGCGAGCTCTCGGCGATAGACCGCGACCAGATCGTCGAAGTAGCTCCCTTGGTCGTAGATCGCCGGGTCGAACGCCTGGGTGAAGCGAAAGAAGTGGAAAGCGCTCGGTGTCGGCAGAGTCGCCTTGGGCAACGCCGTCTTGGTGAACGCCTTCAGGCGGCGATACTCGGCGAGGGTGATCGGCGCCCGACGGCGGATCTTGCCGCCGGCGACGCAAGTCGGCCATTCGAAGCTGCCGCCCTCGCTGTCGCGGAAGCGGAACAGCGAGGGTTCTAGGCGAAAGCCGTCGAGGCCCTCGAAGAAAAAGCCGAACCACGAGGTGCGGCCGAACTCACCGTCGGTCGCGACCTGAAGGCCGAGCGCCTCCTGCTTGGCGACCACGCGCTCGATCTCACGCTCGAGCACCGACTGGTAGTCGGCGGCTGTCGCCTTGCCGGCGGCGATCGCCGTCGCAGCGTCCTTCAGGGAGCGTGGACGCAGGAAACTGCCGATCACCTCGGCGCGAAACGGGGGGCCGGCCACGATCTAGCCGTTGGTCCAGAGACGCGTGGTGTAGGCGGTCTCGACGTTGGCGTCGATCTGTGCCGCGACGTCGGTCCCGCCGCCGACGCGCGGCGCGATGATCTTGCCAAACGACACACGACCAGGCGCCGGCCATGACTTGGGATCCCACAGCTTGGCGCGCACGATCGAGCGGGCGCAATGGAAGTAGCAATGCTTGACCTGCACGCGCGTGGCCAGCAAGGCGGGCTTGCCGAGCGAGCTCAGCGACGACAAGAGATCGGCATCGTCGACAATTTCGGCGGTCCCCGATACGCGCAAGGTCTCGCCGGTTGCCGGAACCAGGGCGATCACGCCGATCTGCCCGGTCGCCAGGATGTTGCTCAGGCCGAAGGCGAGGTTGTTGCCGGCGCGCTCCGGGATCAGCAGCGTCTTGGCATCCTCGACGCGGATGAAGCCCGGTTCGTCCCCTTTGGGTGACACCTCGACCGTGCCGTCGGCCGCCGTCGTGCCGATCAGAGCGAATGGGCAACGCTTCAGGAAGTCGATCGATTGGTCATCGAGAGCGTCGAGGATCTTGGCGCGCGTCGTCGGACGCGGTTCGGCGAGGATACGCCGCAGATCGGCGGTCGATGTCAGGCGAGCCATGGTGTTTCCTGGAGTTGGGATGGACCACCTTCGGCGATCCGTCACCGAGATTCAACTACGGCCGCAGCGCCGCCATATTGGCGTAGAGGCGACGCAGCGCCACCTTCAGAGCCTCAGCTTCTTTGGCGCTGAACCCCGCCAAAGCCACTCGCTCGTACCGTTCGGCGATAGGCAGAATGCGTTGCGTCAGGCGACGTCCGGCGGCGGTCGCGTGCAGGGTGACGGCGCGCGCGTCGCCTGGCGCACGCCGCCGCGCGACCAGGCCCTCGGACTCCATGTTGTCGACCAAGCGCGTCAGCGTCGACACTTCGATTGCGGTGGTCTCGGCGAGGCCACCCATGCGCCGACCATCCCGCTCGCGCAGCGCCGCCAATACGCGCCAGGCCTGCAGGGTGGCGCCGAGTGGCCGCATTTCGGCGCTGAAGGCGGTGGCGATGCGGGCGCCGGCGCGGTTCAGCAAGTACGGCAGATAGGAATCGAGCGGTCCCATGGCGTCAACCGACGAAGTGCGGCGCCACTTCGCACATGAAGCGTTCCATCTGCTCCTTGACCAGCGCATGCGGCTTCTGGCCGTAGTTGAAGTAGAGGATCACCTCGGCCACGCCGGCCCGCTCGACCTGCTTCAACGTATCGACGATGTGCTGCGGGCTGCCGCACAGGATCGACTTGTCGGTGAGCTTTTCGGGCCGCATGTCGCGCAGGATGTTCACGATGTCGACGAAGTACTTGTAGGTCGGCGGCACCTTCTCACCCGACGACGAGGGGAACGCCGCGATCAGCGCGTCCTGGAAGTAGCGTACCAGCGCTTCCTTGCCGTACTGCTCTTCCGCCGGCGTCGAGGCGATGTGCACGAAGTACGAGCACATGGCTCGCCGCATCGGCCGCTTGTAGGTCGTCTCGCAGGTTTCCTTGTAGACCTGCACCGCCTGGGCAAGCGAGCCGTAGACCATGGCGGCGGCGAACGGCGCATAGATCACATTCCAGTCGTGCCGGGCGGCAAGTTCCATCGACGGCCGCGAGAAGCAGGCGACATAGGGGCGCAGCGGCTGCTGCACGGGCCGCGGCCGCACCTCGACGTCCTTGAACTCGTAGAACCTGCCCTTGTGCGACCACTTGCCGGGCTCGGTCCAGGCGCGCCAAACGATCTCCAAGCCCTCGGCGAAAAGCTCGGCCGAGTCCTCGAACGGTGCCTGGAAGGGATCGTACTCCTTGCGGTCGTAGCCCCGGCCGGCGGCGAAGTCGACGCGACCGCCTGACAGCAGGTCGAGCGTCGCCCATTCCTCGGCGACATGCAGCGGGTGATGCACCGGCAGAAGCGTGACGGCAGGAGCGAGCCGGAGCTTGGTCGTGGCGCCGGCGAGCTGGGCGAGCATTGCCAGCGGCGAGGCGTTGACGCCGAGCAGGCTGAAATGGTGCTCGCCGATCCAAGCCGAGTTCAGCCCGACTTTCTCCGCCCACAGCGCCTCGGCATAGATGTCCCTGAGGAATGCCTCGGGCGTGCGCGGATTGCCGGGATAGCGATTGTCACTCAGCGTGAAATAGCCGAACTGCATAGTGCTCCTCCGACCGCACGACCATCGCGCGTCGGCTGTTATTTGTAAATGCAAATAATTGGCCGTGGGCCGCCACCCCGCCGATCGAAACCGACATCATGCGCGTCGCCGTCGACCGCTCGAGGGGCCGCGAACCCGAGCGAGCGGATCCTCGACAAGAAGAAGACCGGCTATGCGGCCTTCGCCGGAACCTCCGACAGCGACACGATCCAGTCGCGAAACGCCTTGATCTTGCGTCGCCGGATCCCCTCCGGCGGATAGACCAGGTAGTAGGCAAGCTCGGTCGACATCTTGAAATCGAACGGCACGACCAGCCGGCCGGCCTTGAGGTCGGGATCGACCAACGGCTGGCGCCCGAGCGCCACGCCCATGCCGTCCATCGCCGCCTGGTAGGCGGCGAGCGCAAAGTCGAACGACACGCCGCGCGAGGCGTCGATGTTCTTGATGCCGGCCGCGGTCAGCCAGACCTGCCAGTCGTCGGGAAACGAGCCGATATGCAGCAAAGTGAAGCGCCTGAGGTCGGCCGGCCGCTTCAGCGCGCTGGGCCCCTTGATCAGCGAAGGCGCACAGACCGGCATGATGTCTTCGCTGACCAGCCGCTCGGCGGTGAGCGAGGGCCACTGGCCGCGGCCGTAGCGGATGCCGATGTCGACGTCCTCGCGACTGAAATCGACCAGCCCGGTGGTGGTGCTGACGCGCACGTCGATCTCGGGATGGGCGCGCTGAAAGCCGCCCAGGCGCGGCACCAGCCACTTCACGGCAAACGACGAGGTCGTGGTGACCGTGAGATGGCCGCCGCGATCCTTCTGCAGCAACTTCTCGGTCGCCTCGTTCAGCTGATCGAACGCCGAGCGCACCGCCGGGAGATAGGCTTGGCCGGCCTCGGAGAGCAGCAGAGAGCGGTTGCGGCGCACGAACAATTTTAATCCGAGGCGCTGTTCCAGGCCGCGCACCTGATGGCTGATCGCGGCCTGGGTGACGCTCAACTCCTCAGCAGCATCGGTAAAACTCATATGGCGTGCGGCGGCTTCGAAGGCACGCAAACCGTTGAGCGGCGGCAGGGTTCGCTTCATGGCGGCTCCTTCACATGAGCTATTCTTATCAAAATAGGACAAACGGTCGTTTGTAAAGGACCTTCCCCGGGCTCACATCCATTTTTATCCAGCTGTCACTTCATTTGTGGAGAAATCCCATGGCCAACATATCCCTCCACTGCCGCGCCGAGGTGCCGCTCACCGCCACCGTTTCGGTGCTCGGCGAGCTTTTCGCGACTTGGCGTCGCCGCGTCCGCGAGCGGAACGAGCTCGCCACGCTCGATCAGCGCACGCTGCGCGACCTCGGACTGAGCGAAGGTGACGTCCAGTTCGAAGCCAACAAGCCCTTCTGGCGCACCTGATCTTCATCCGGAGCCGGCCCGTTCCCACCCTGCGCGGGCCATTCCTTCTCCGGACACTGGCCGGCGGTCGATCCTCAGCCTCCCTATCGACCGCCGGCTTTTTCTTCCCCGCTGTCTTTGCCTGGCTGCCGGCCTCTGCTAGAGGCCGCGCGTGGCGCTTTCAGACCCCCAGATCCAGGCCCTTGCCCGCGACGCCATGCAGCGCGCCACCGCCGGCGACTTCGTCGGTGCCGAGCCGTTGCTGGCGCAAATCGTCGAGGCGCGGCCCAATTCGGGACAAGCGTTGCACCTGCTCGGCCAGGCGCGGCTGAAGCTCGGCCGCTTTGCCGAAGCGCGCGAGCCGTTGGAACGCGCCGCCAAGTTCCTGCCCAAGGAAGCGGCCGCTCAGGTCAACCTGGCCGGCTGCCTCGTCCATCTCGGCGAGCACGCCGGCGCGCTCGCGGCGCTCGATCGTGCGACGCAGCTGAAGCCGGGCGACGCCGCGATCGCCCATAACCGCGGCCGCGCCCTGGAAGCGCTCGGACGGGCCGACGACGCCGAACGCGCCTACGACGAGGCGCTGGCGATCGACCATCGCCTGATGGCCTCGCTCAGCGCCCGCGCCAACCTGCTGGCCGCGCGCGGCGAATGGGTGGGAGCGCTCAACGACCTCGAGACGGCGCTCACAGAGCGGCCAGGCGATCCGCACCTGCGCCTGCGCCGCGGCGAGCTGCTGCTGCGCCAGGGCGACTGGCTGCGCGGCCTGCCGGACCACGAGGCCCGCCTGGAGTTGCCGACCGAACGCTACAGACCCGACCTGCCGCATTGGCAGGGCCAGCCGCTGGCCGGCCGGCTGCTGATCTATCCCGAGCAAGCCGACATCGACGGCGATGCCGCGGTGCGCGACGCGCTGATGCTGGCGCGCGGCATCGACGCCGTGCTGCAATGCTCAGCGAAGGTCGCGGCATGGCTGGACCGACCGACCATGCGACGCGGCGAGCCGCTCGACGGCTTCGCCGCCGCAGCGCCGCTGCGCAGCCTGCCCTATCTCCTGGGCTGGACACTCGAAACCCTACCGCCGCCGGCTGCCGGCTGGCCCAAGCCGGTATCGGCCGACCGCGTCGGCTGGTTCGCTGCCGCCGAACCGCCGCCAGGCGTGTCCGTCGAACGCAATCCCGAACAAGTCGCGAGCTGCAGGCTGGTCGTCGGTGACGATGCACCGCCCGTTCATCTCGCCGCCCTGCTGGGCATTCCGGCGATCCTGCTGGCGCCGAGAGCGGACTGGCCGTGGGGTCCGCGCAGCGGTCCCTCGCCCTGGTATGCATCGCTCGAAGTCTGGCATGCGCTCGATTCCGAGACGCTGGCGGCGCGGCTTGCGAGGTGCTGATATCCGCAGCACGCGGAGGAACCCTCGATGGCCAAGACCCTGTTCGACAAGATCTGGGACAGCCACGTCATCACCGATCTCGGCAACGGCTTCGTGCTGTTGCATATCGATCGCCTGCTGTTGCACGACCTGTCGGGCGCACGCGCCCTGCGCGAGGTGACGGAGAAGGGCTATACGCCGGCCCAGCCGCGGCTGATCTACGCCACGCCCGACCATGCGATCTCGACGGCGCCCGGCCGCACCGAGGAGACTTTTCCGCCCGGCGCACCGCTGCTGCGCGGCCTGCGCGCCAACACCGCCAAGTTCGGCATCCGCCTGTTCGACATCGGCCAGGATGGCAACGGCATCGTGCATGTCGTGGGGCCCGAGCAGGGCTTGACCTTGCCCGGCACGACCTTGGTGTGTGGCGACAGCCACACCTGCACTCATGGCGGCATGGGCTCGCTCGCCTTCGGCATCGGCTCGTCGGAGCTCGAGCATGTGCTGGCGACCCAGACCATGGTGCAGCGCAAGCCCAAGCGGCTGCGCGTGCACTTCGACGGCGCCCTCCCGCAGGGCGTCACGGCCAAGGACATGATCCTGCATCTGATCGGCGAACTCGGCACGGCAGCCGGCACAGGCCATGCCGTCGAATATGCCGGCTCGGCGATCCGAGGCCTGCCGGTCGAGGGCCGGTTGACGCTGTGCAATCTCTCGATCGAGATGGGCGCGCGGACCGGCATGGTGGCGCCCGACGATACGACCTACGAGTACCTCGCCGGCCGCGACTACGCTCCCAAAGGCGCGATGTGGGATCGCGCGGTGGCGCACTGGCGCAGCCTGCCGTCCGATGCCGATGCCGAATTCGACCGCGAGCACACGATCGACATGGCCAAGGTGGCGCCGCAGATCACCTGGGGCACCAGCCCCGAGCACGTGATCGCCGTCGACCGACCGATCCCCGATCCTACTGCGGGCCCGGAAGACAAGCGGGCGGCTTGGCTGGCAGCCTTGCAGTATCAGGGGCTTGAGCCAGGCAAGCCGATCGAAGGCACCAAGATCGATTGGGTGTTCATCGGCTCCTGCACCAACAGCCGGCTCTCCGACCTGCGCGACGCCGCCGCGATCGCCAAGGGCCGGCACAAGGCGCCGCACGTCCATGCCTGGATCGTGCCCGGCTCGGAGCGGGTGAAGCGCCAAGCCGAGGCCGAAGGGCTCGACCGCGTGTTCAAGGATGCCGGATTTGAATGGCGCGAGCCCGGCTGCTCGATGTGCATTGCCTCCAACGGCGAGCGCGTGCCGGCCGGACAGCGCAGCGTCTCGACCTCCAACCGCAACTTCGTCGGCCGCCAGGGACCGGGCGCCCGCACCCACCTCGCCAGCCCCGCCATGGCCGCAGCGGCGGCGATCAAGGGCGCCATCGCCGACGTGCGGAAGCTTTAGGAGCACGCCATGGAAAAGTTCACCAAGGTGACCGGCGTCGCCGCGCCGCTGATGCGCCAGAACGTAGATACCGACCTCATCATCCGGATCGAGCGGCTGGTCGACAATACCAGCCGGCAAGGGCTGGGACCGCATTGCTTCGAGCAGATCCGCCTAAAACCCGACGGCAGCGAAAACCCCGACTGCATCTTCAACCAGGAGCCCTATCGCGATCCGCCGATCATCCTGTCGGCCGAGAATTTCGGCTGCGGCTCGAGCCGCGAGGGTGCGGTGTGGGCGCTGGCCGGCATGGGCGTGAAGGTGGTGATCGCCCCATCGTTCGGCGACATCTTCTACAACAACTGTTTCCAGAACGGGCTGCTGCCCGTGGCCTTGCCACTGGCCGAGGTCCAGCAACTCGCCGACGAGATGCGCGCCTCACCCGGCAACGCGCGGGTCACGGTCGACCTCGAGCAGAGCCAGGTCGTGTCGCCGACCGGCCGCGTCATCCCCTTCACGATCGACGCCCGCCGCCAGCATGCGCTGTTGAACGGGCTCGACGACATCGCCCAGACGCTAACCCACAAGGACAAGGTCGAAGCCTGGCAGAGCGCCGACCGGAATGCGCGACCCTGGGTCTGGCTGTGATCGCTTGACCGCGCCGCACACGCTCGCCGCACTGTTGATCGTGGCGACCTGGGGCCTGAACTTCACGGTCATCCGCTTCGGCCTCGACGAGTTCACACCCTTCACCTTCGCCACCTGGCGCTTCGTGCTGTGCGCCTTGCCGATCGTCTTCGTGGCCAAGCCAGCGATCTCGTGGACCATGCTCGCCGGCATCGGCGGCTTCATGTTCGCCGGCCAGTTCGTCTTTCTGTTCCTCGCGATGGAAGCCGGCCTGCCGCCCGGCCTTACCTCGGTGCTGGTGCAGCTGCAGGGCCCGCTCACCGTTGTGCTCGCCGCCTTGTTCCTGCGCGAACGGGCGACGCGCGGCCAATGGCTGGGGCTGGCGATCGCCGCCGTCGGCGTGGTGTTGATCGCCCGCTCGGTCGAGGGGCCGGTCGGCATACTGGCGATCGGCCTGGCGCTCTGCTCGGCGCTGACTTGGGCCGCCGGCAATCTCTTCTTCCGTTCCGCCCGCGGTGCGTCGATGTTCGCCGTCACCGTCTGGGCAAGCGTGCTGCCGATCCCGCCGCTCGCCGCGGTCGGACTGCTGCTCGACGGGCCGACCGCACTCCTGACGCCGATCCTGGCGCCGACCTGGAAGGGGTGGTTCGTGCTCTTCTACACCGTCGCGCCGGTGATGTGGCTGGGCTACCTGATCTGGGGCACGCTGCTCGCGACCTACCCCGCGGCCAAGGTCGGTCCGATCTCGCTCCTGGTACCGTGCGTGGCTCTGGTCTTTGCCGCTTTGCTGGTCGGTGAGCCGATCGGCGGCTTGCGGCTGCTCGGCGTGGTCGTCGTCCTGGGCGGCGTGGCGCTCGGCCTTTTCGCCTCGACGCGACGCCTGCGCTGAGCACTACTCCTTTTCCAGGCCACACCATTCGGCGACGAACAGCGCCGTCGCCTGGGTGATCTTGCGCACCGATTCCAGGTTCACGCGCTCGTCGAAGCCGTGGATGTCGTCGGATTGCGGGCCATAGACCAGCGCCGGGATGCCGGCATAGAGGCCAAAGAAGCGATTGTCGGCGGTGCCGGTCGAGGTCTTGTCCTCGAGCGCCGTGCCGAACACCGTGCGATGCGCCTCGGCCAGCACGCCGCGCGCCTGCTCATGTCCCTCGAGCACGAACGGCTCGGCCTGGAAGCCCTCCCAGGTCACGGTCGGCGGATTGTTGCCGAGGAATGGATCGTTGGCCGCCACCCGGCGGATCACGTCTTCGATCTCCTGGCGGCACTCCTTCAGGGTCTGTGACGGCAGCACGCCGACGCGCATGTCGAAGGTGCACCAGGCCGGCACCGAGCTTGCCCAGTCGCCGCCGGCGATCTTGCCGACATTGAAGTTCACGGGATGATGATGGTCGCAGAAATGTCGGTCGTGCGCCTTCTTGGCGTTCCACTTCTTCTCCAGCTCGCGCAGCGCCTGGATCAGGCGGAATGCCGATTCGATGGCGTTCGACCCGGCATCGGCCTTGTAGACATGCACCGGGTGGCCGGTGACCTTGACCTGGAACCACATGACACCGACCTGCGCCACCGTCAGCACGCCCGACGACGGCTCGGGGATCAGTGCGGCCTCGGCGCGATAGCCGCGCTGCAGGCAGGCGAGCGCGCCATTGCCGGTGCATTCCTCCTCGACCACCGACTGCTGATAGATGTCGGCCGCCGGCCGCAAGCCGAGAGATCGGAGCGCGCGCAGGGCGAACAGGTTGAGGATGATACCGGCCTTCATGTCGCCCGAACCGCGGCCGTACATCCAGCCGTCCTTGACCACAGGCTCGAACGGCGGCCGCGTCCACATGTCGTGCGGGCCTTCGGGCACCACGTCGATATGACCGTTCAGGATCAGCGACCGTCCCTTGGGACTGCCCGGGCGCCAGGCGCCGACCACGTTCCAGGCATCGTCGTAGTCCCGGCTGTGCGGCGAATAGCCCGGCAGGTGCTTCAGGTCGTCGATCTTGATCTGCCAGCGATCGATCGACAGGCCGTCTTCCTTGAACAGGCGGGCCATCATGTCCTGGGCCGGCGCCTCGCGGAAACGCGTCGACGGAACTTTCACGAGGTCGGCCAACACCTTGGTCTGATCGTCGAACCGGCGATCGACCTCGTTCATGATCCGGGTCTTCAGCGATGTCTCGAGCATGGGCCGGACTTTGGCGCGGGGCTGGTGTCGTGGTCAAATCCTCGCCACGCTCTTGCGTGGGGAGGAACAATGTATCCGGGCAAGCACGCAACGGCACGCGCCGGCCAGGCGGCGGTCATCATGGCCGGCAGCGGCGAGACCATCACCTACGGCGAGCTGGAAGCGCGCAGCAACCGGCTGGCGCATCTGTTGCGGGCGCACGGCGTGCGTCGGCTCGACCACTACTCCATCTACATGGAGAACAACGCGCGCTACGTCGAGTGCTGCGCCGCCGGCGAGCGCTCGGGCCACTACTACACCTGCGTCAACTCTTTCCTGACGGCCGAGGAGCTCGCCTACGTCCTGAACAACAGCCAGTCCAAGGTACTGATCACCTCGCAGGCCAAGCGCGCGGTGGCGCTGGCCGCCCTGGCCCTGAGCCCCGGCATCGAGCTTTGCCTGGTCGTCGACGGTCCGGGCGAGGGTGACAAGATCCTCGATCTCGACGCGGCGACGGCCGAATTTCCCGCGACGCCGATCGCCGACGAATCGCTCGGCACGGCGATGCTCTATTCCTCCGGCACGACCGGACGGCCCAAGGGCATCGTGCGGCCGCTGGCCGAGCAGCCGCCCTCACAGAAGCTGCCGATCTTCGATTTTCTGGTGAAGCTCTGGCAGTACCGCGAAGGCATGATCTACTTGTCGCCGGCGCCCCTCTACCACTCCGCGCCGCAGGCCGCCGTCAACCTCACCATCGCCATGGGCGGCACGGCGATCATCATGGAACGCTTCGACGCCGAGCATTATCTGCAGCTGGTCGAGAAGCATCGCGTCACGCACAGCCAACTCGTGCCGACCATGTTCTCGCGCCTGCTCAAGCTGCCGGACGCGGTGCGCGCCCGCTGCGACCTCTCCTCGCTGGAGATCGCCATCCATGCCGCCGCTCCCTGCCCCGTGCAGGTGAAGGAGCAGATGATCGAATGGTGGGGTCCGATCATCCACGAATATTATGGCGCCACCGAGGGCCTGGGATTCACCGCCTGCAATTCGCAGGAGTGGCTCGCCCACAAGGGCACCGTGGGCCGTGTGCTGCTGGGCAAGCTGCATGTGCTGGACGACGGCATGAAAGAGCGGCCGACCGGCACGCCGGGCACGCTGTGGTTCGAGACGGCAACGCCGTTCGAGTACTTCGACGACCCGGCCAAGACCGCCGAAGCGCGCTCGCCCGACGGCACCATGAGCACGGTGGGCGATGTGGGTTACGTCGATGCCGACGGCTATCTCTATCTCACCGACCGCGCCACCTTCATGATCATCTCGGGCGGCGTGAACATCTACCCGCAGGAATGCGAGAACCTGCTGATCACCCATCCCAAGGTGGCCGATGCTGCGGTGTTCGGCGTGCCCAATCCCGACTTGGGGGAAGAGGTGAAGGCGGTCGTGCAGCTGATGCCGGGCGTGCCGGCCGACGCCGCGACGACCGAGGAGCTGCTGGCCTTCTGCAGCCGACACCTCGCCCGCCAGAAGGTGCCGCGCTCGATCGACTACGAGGCCGAGCTGCCGCGCCTGCCGACCGGCAAGCTCTACAAGCGCTTGCTGCGCGACCGCTACTGGGGCAACCGGACGAGTCGGATCGTGTGAGGCCCTGCTACCTGAACGGATCGCGGCCGCGCGACGATGGCTGCTTGGCGAACGGGTCGCCCGACTCCCGCGAGCCGCCACCGCGCTTGCTGGCAAATCCGAGCTCGCGCTGGCAGTTGACGACCTCGGTGACGGCGGCATAGGTGTTGCGCAGCGACAGATGTGCGATGCGATCGCCGCGATAGAACACCTCCATGTTATTGCGCTGCATGAAGTCCTTCACGAAGTCTGCGCTGAGATCGAGATGGGCAAGGAAGACGGGCCCGCTGCCGCCGATCAGCTCGCCCTGCATTTCGCCGTCGTAGGTCGACACACCGTCGAAGACGACGCGCACCACATAGGTCTTGCCCTGCTCCAGCGACCGCCAATTGTCGTGGCCGAAGAACAGGTAGATCTGCTGCTTTGCGACATCGAAGCCGATACGAACCACGGTGCCGCGTTCGAAGACTTGAAATGCAAAACAGCCGTCGCCCAGCGAGCGGTCGACTCGGATTTCCCAGCCGCCGACTTGGCCCCATTTTGCGACGTCGCGGGTTTGGCTCGCCGCCGGCGACGTCAGCGCAGCGATGCACGTCGCAATGCCGATCAATCGTGTCAGGGACATTGCCTTCCCGCCGTCTTCCTCGACGCCTCGGGCCGTCGACTGTCGCCGCTCCTCCTCTTCGGGTGGGTGGCATGTGCGCGCCGCTACCCTGATGCGCCAAATTTCGTATGTCAAGCAACGCGACGGCCAACGTCGAACCATCGAGGCTCCGCCTCGCGGTCGTGCCGTCACGTGATGATAACAAGCCGTGCAACGAGGGCCAGTCGCTTTCAGCCAGCGTCGGGGCGGAGCGCCGCGGGTCGGTTCAGCCGAATGCCAGCCGCCCCGAACGGCGTTGGGAGCGAGACAGCATGGCGGCTGGCAGCAAGGCGGCGAGCGCCACGGCGCCGACCACGATGAAAGTGTCGGAGAAGGCCATCGTCTGGGCCGTGAGGTTGACGATCGTGCCGAGATAGTCGAGTGCCATCGCCTTCTGCTGCTGGAACGGCAGGCCGGCGCGCTGCAGGAGCTGCTGCACCTGATGCAGAAAGCGCTCGGTGGTGTGGTTGTCCCACACCTGGGTGGAAGCGAGCGCGTCGGCATGAAAGCGCGTGCGCACCTCGAAGAAAGCGACCATCAGGTTGATGCCGAAGGCGCCGCCGAGCTGGCGCATGAAGTTCGCCACGCCCGAGCCCTGGCGTACCTTGTCGGCCGGCAGCGCCCGGAGCGAAGAGGCGTTGAGACTGGGGTTGATGAGACCGAGGCCGAGCCGCGACACCATGATCATGGCGACCAGCGTCCAGAACGTCGTGTCGACGTCGGCCACCGTCATCCAGGCGAAGCCCAGCGCGAACAGCAGCAGGCCGACGATGATCATGGCCGACGCCGGCACGGTGTCGCTCAAGCGGCCGGCGATCGGAAAGATGAAAGCGAGCATGATGCCGGCCGGCATCATCATCAGGCCGGCGAGCAGCGGCGTGAAGCCGATGATGGTCTGCACGAACACCGGGATGACGTAGGTCGAGCCCATCATGCCGGCGCCGAAGATGAAGGCGATCATGGCGGTCGCGGAGAATTCGAGATTGGCGAAGATGCGCACGTCGAGCAGCGCGCGCGGCGTGTGCAGCTCCCACATCACGAAGGCCACGCCCGCCACCGTGCCCACGACAAGACGCAGCACGATGGTGTCCGAGGCCCAGCCCTCGCGCTGGCCATCGGCAATGCCGGTCATCAAGCCGAACAGCGACAGGCAGAGCAGCGCAAAGCCCAGCCAGTCGAACGGCGGGATCTGGCGCGGGATGCGCCGTGTCGGCATGAACAACAGCCCCATGGCGGCGGCGATGACGCAAAACGGCAGCGAAATGAAGAAGACGTAGCGCCACGAGAAATACTCGATCATCAGCCCGCCCAGGGTCGGACCGATCGCCGGCGCGAACACCACGCCCAGCCCGAACACGCCCATCGCCATGCCGCGGCGATCGGGCGGGAATACGGTGAAGATGGTGGCCATGACCAGCGGCTGCGAGACGCCGGCGCTGAAGCCCTGCAGGACGCGGGAGAAGATCAAGGTCTGCTCGTTGGGTGCAGCACCACCCATCAGGGCGCCGAGCGAGAAGAAGACCAGGGCGCCGACGAAGACACGACGCTCGCCGAGGACGCCGACCAGCCAGGCGTTGATCAGCATGCCCGCCGTCATGGTCGCCATGTAGGCCGATGACATCCACTGCGCCTTGTCCTGGCCGACGCCGAAGGCGCCCATCACGTCGGGCACGGCGACGTTCACCGTGGTCATGGCGAGCACCATGGACACCACGCCGACCATGCCGGCGATCGTCACCAGCCAGCGATAGGCCGACCCATAGCGCTCGGCCAGGACTTGCGCGGTCTGGATGGCGTTGTCGGACATCGCCTCAGCTCTTACCCCTCCAAGCTCTCGCTTAGGGAGGACATGAGATCAACGCACGTCAATTTCGACTTCGACCATCATGCCCGGCGTCAGGGGCTTGGGCATCTCGATCAGGTCGATCTTGACCGGCAGGCGCTGGGTGATCTTGGTGAAGTTACCCGATGGATTGGGCGTCGGCAGCAGCGCGAAGCGCGCCGTGGTCGCACTGCCGATGCGCGCCACGCGGCCGACGAAACGGTCGTCGGGATAGGCGTCGACCGAGATGGCGACCTTCTGGCCGAGCTTCAACCGCCCGATCTGCGTCTCCTTGATGTTGGCCTCGACCCAGACCTCGGCGGGATTGTGGAGCAGCAAGATGCGCTGCCCCGCCTGAACGTACTCGCCGGGCAGCACGAAGGTCCGATCGATGACGGCCGGGATCGGGCTCTTGATGGTGCGGTCCTCGACGTCGACGTTCTGCTGATGCATCTGGGCGGCGAGGTTGGCGACCTGATGGTCGAGCGCGGCGATCTGCGCATCGATCACGCCGAGCTTGTCCTGCTCGACCTTGGCCTCCTCGAGGCTGTTCTGCGCCTGCTCATGCTCGGCGCGAAGCTGCAGGATCTGACTTTCCAGCTTGTCGACCAGGGCCTGCGCCACCTGGAGCTGCCGCTCGTTGATGACGCGGCTCGAGAACAGGGCGCGATTGCGCTCGAGCTCGAGCTTGGCCAGATCGAGATCCGACTTCAGCGCCGCCAGCGCCTTCTCGCGCGCCTGCACTGCGGACGTCCGGGTACGGGCCAGCGCCTCTGACTGGTTGAGGCTGAGCCGCCGCTCGGCGCGCAGCCGCGTACGCTCTGCCCGCACGCCCTCGATCTGCGCTTTCAAGGCATCGCTGCGCAACTTGGCGACGCGGTCGTCGATACGGGCAACGACTTGGCCCGCTTCGACGCGCATGCCCTCGCGCACCGGCACGTCGACCACCCAGCCATCGGCGCGGCTGGAGATGGTGACGATATCGGCGGTGACCCGGGCGTCGTATTCGTAGATGTGCGTAAGGCGGAGATAGAGTTCGCGACCGCCCCAGGCGAGGGCCAGCAGCACGATCGCCACGACCGCCAGGGTCCGCGGCCCGAGCGCCAAACGACCGCGGCCCGCCGTCCAGATCGAGCGACGCGGCGGGCTGCCCACGCGAGGCGGTGAAGACTGGACCGGCGGCACGTTAGAAGACGAAGAGGACGGCGTCGTCGCGGTCCGCGTCACGGGCGATGAAACCGACTGGTCCAAGAGGCCGTTACCGGCGGGCCGGTCCGAGGGGCATCGTCATTACCAAAGCATATGCCCGAAACAGGCGACCAGCCATCGGCCCCGGCGGCTCCCTGCAACGCACGCGACGCATGCCGGCTCTCCGCGATCGTCCGATACCCCCTCTTGCCAAGGCGGAGCCCGCGCGGGACGATTCAGTCGGTCCGCGTCATCATCCGCACAGCAAAAACAATTCGGGAACATTTGCATGCCTGACGCCTCGCATCCTTCTTCCGGCCCCGCGTCCCGGCGATTGGACGTTGCCATCGTCGGCGGCGGGCTGGCCGGCCTCTACGCCATCCATCGTCTGCGCCGCATGGGCCTGACGGTCCGCGCCTACGAGGCGGGCTCGGGCATCGGCGGAACGTGGTTCTGGAACCGCTACCCCGGCGCGCGCTGCGACGTGGAGAGCTTGGAATACTCTTACAGCTTCTCCGAGGAGCTGCAGCAGGACTGGCAGTGGCCGGAGCGCTACGGCACGCAGCCCGAGATCCTGAAGTACATCAACCATGTCGCCGATCGGTTCGACCTGCGCCGCGATGTGCAGCTCGATACACGGATCGTCTCCGCCCTGTTCGACGTCGAGGCCAACGACTGGACGCTCCGTACCGACAGCGGCGAGACGATCCATGCCCACTACTGCGTCATGGCGGCGGGCAATCTCTCGACGCCGCGCGTGCCCGACTTCAAAGGCCTGAAGAGCTTCAAGGGCAAGTGGTATCACTCCGGCCTGTGGCCGCACGAGGGAGTCGACTTCACCGGCCTGCGCGTCGGCGTGATCGGCACCGGATCGTCGGGTATCCAGATGATCCCGATCATCGCCCGTCAGGCCAAGCATCTCACGGTGTTCCAGCGTACCGCCAATTTCAGCCTGCCGGCCCGCAACGCACCGATGGACCGCGAGCGCGAGCGTCGGCACAAGGCCGAGTATGCCGCCCGCCGCGCCGCGGCAGCCGACACGCCGTTCGCCATCGGCGGCCATGCCAAGCCGACCCGGTCGGCGCTCGACGTCGCCGAGACGGAGCGCAACCGCTCCTACGAGGCCAAATGGCAGGAAGGCGGCAGCATCAGCTACCTCTACGCCTACACCGACCTCCTAGTGAACAAGCAGTCCAACGACACCGCTTCGGAGTTCGTGCGCAACAAGATCCGCGCCACGGTGGAGGACCAGCGCACCGCCGAGCTGCTGGCGCCCAAGGACCATCCGATCGGCACCAAGCGGCTCTGCCTCGATACCGACTACTACGAGACCTACAATCGCGACAACGTCGCGCTGGTCGACGCCCGCACCGATCCCATCGCCGAGATCACTGTGACAGGTCTTCGCAGCCGAGGCGGCCGGACGTTCGAGCTCGACGCCATCGTCTTCGCCACCGGCTTCGACGCCATGACCGGCGCGCTGCGCGAGATCGACGTGCGCACGACCGCGGGCGCGGTGCTGCGCGAGCACTGGGCGGGCGGGCCGCTCACCTATCTCGGCCTAATGGTGTCGGGTTTCCCAAACATGTTCATCGTCACCGGCCCGGGCAGCCCCGGCGTGAAGACGCAGATGATCGCCTCGATCGAGCAGCACGTCGACTGGATCGCCAACTGCATCGACCACCTGCGCCGTTCGAAGCTCGACCGCATCGAGGCGACGCCGCAGGCCGAGCTCGACTGGGTGAAGCACGTGAACGACGTGGCCGACAGCACGCTCTATCCCTTGGCCAACAGCTGGTACATGGGCGCCAACATTCCCGGCAAGCCGCGGGTTTTCATGCCCTATGTCGGCGGCTACGACCGCTACAAACGGCACAGCGAGGCGATTGCCGCCAAGGGCTACGAGGGCTTCGTGCTCGGCCGCCGCACCGCCGCGCCGGTCGCCGACGCAGCCGAATAGGACTCGTCAAACCCCGTGGCGGCGCCTATGTCACGGCCGCCATGGAGACGTTGCGCACCCTGGAGGCGCTCGAGCGCGAGGGCCTGATCGAGTCGGCTGCGGTACTGGCCGATGCAGCGCAGTCGATGGCGATCGCGCTCACGCCCGACATGCTGGCGGCGATCGACCGCAGCGATTCGGCCGACCCCATCGCCCGCCAGTTCGTGCCGAGTGCGGCGGAAACCGACGTCGCTCCCGACGAGCTGGCCGATCCGATCGGCGACGACGCACGCTCGCCGGTCAGAGGCATCGTCCACCGCTACCCCGACCGTGTGCTGCTGAAGCCGCTGCATGTCTGTCCAGTCTATTGCCGGTTCTGCTTCCGCCGCGAGAAGGTCGGACCGGGCGGCGAGGCCTTGTCGGCAGCCGAACTCGAGACCGCACTCGGCTACATCCGGGCACGGCCGCAGATTTGGGAGACGATCGTGACCGGCGGCGATCCCCTGATGATGGCGCCGCGCCGTCTTGGCGATCTGATCACCGGCCTCGATGCCATCGACCATCTGGCCACGATCCGCATCCATAGCCGCGTGCCGATCGTCGACGGCGGCCGTGTCACCGACGAACTGGTGGCGGCATTGAAGCCACGACGGGCGGCACTGTGGCTTGCCGTTCATTGCAACCATCCGCGCGAGCTCACGGCCGCGGCCCGGGCGGCCCTGGCACGGCTGGCCGACAACGGCATCCCGCTGATCGGGCAGACGGTGCTGCTGGCCGGCGTCAACGACGACGCAGAAACCCTGGAAAGCTTGATGCGCGCCCTGGTGGCATCGCGCGTGAAGCCCTACTACCTGCATCATCCCGACCTGGTGCGCGGCACCGGGCATTTCCGGGTCACTATCGAGCGCGGCCAAGCTTTGGTGAAGGCGCTGCGCGGACGGCTGAGCGGGCTTGCGCAACCGGCCTACGTGCTCGACGTGCCGGGCGGTCACGGCAAGGTGCCGATCGGACCGAGCTATCTCGGCGATGATCCCGACGCTCTGCTGGTCGAGGACGCCTTCGGCGGCCAGCACCGCTATCCGCGGTGATCCCTACTCGTCGAAGGCGGCGTCGCCGACCGGACCCGGCGGCTCGACGACAAGCTCGACCTCGACCGTCCCGGCCCTCTCGAAGGTGAGCGTCACGGGCAGTCGCGACCCGACGGACGGGGCGGTCTTGAAGCCATGCAACAGCAGGTGATAGCCGCGCGGCTTGAGTTCGATCGTGCTGCCGGCCTGGATCACCACGCCATGGGCGAGCGGCACCATCTGGATCACGGACCCGACGACCTTGATGCCCTGCAGTTCGGCAGCCCCGCCGCTCGCCGGGCTGCCGGCGCCGGCCAACCGGTCGGACTCGGCGCCGCGATTGGCGATGGTGAGGAAGCCACCGACGAGGAAGCCAGGCAGCCGGCCTCCCGCCCGTGCCCACGGCCGGCCGATCTCGATCGTCCCCTGCACCACAGCCGGCTGTTCCCGGCGGCCACGCGACCATTTCAACACAAGCGACCTCCATTAGATTTTCTTTGAAGTGCCGTGAAATTTCGCGCTCGTCGAGTCCTGCGATCCGTCGGGCCAGACCAAAATTTTCCTTGGCCTTGGCTCGCCATTCAGCGGCGCCCGCCAGTCGCGACGGCGGCCGGGCGGACGGCGCGCGTTTGCGGTGCGTTCAGTTCCTCGACCAGCCATTCCTCGAAGGCCTTGGTCTTCGGCCGGTTGGCCGAGGCCGGCGGGCAGACGAACCACCACGCCTTGCCGCTGTCGACGATCTGCGGGAACGGCTGGAACAGCCGACCCGACGCCAGGTCCTCGCGGAAGAGCTGCGGCGGACCGACCGCCACCCCGGCCCCCTCCATCGCCGCCTCGACGGCGATCATGGTCGAATCGAAGGTGAGCACGCGCTTGGGCTTGAAGTCGCCCATGCCGACGGCACGCAGCCAAATCGACCATTCCGGATCGTAGGTCATGTCGATGAACGGCACGCGCTTCAGATCCTCGAGCGTCTTCAGCTTGTCACGGTAGCGACGACCGCACAGTGGCGTCAGCACGTCGGAAAAAAGCCTTGTGGCATGCAGCTCGGGCTCCGGTTGCACGGTGAAGCGGATGGCGCAGTCGAAATCCTCGCGCGCGAAGTCGACGCGCCGCTGCGTCGTCGTCATGCGGACCTCGATCTCGGGGTGCTTGGCCTGGAAGCGATGCAGCCGCGGCGCCAGCCAGCCCAAAGCGAAGGTGGTGACCAGGCTGACATTGAGCGTGCCGGAGTTGGCCTTGCGGCCGACGCGCTCGAGCGCGTTGGTCATGCGATCGAACGCGTCGCGCAAATCGGGCAGCAGCGCCTCGCCCTCGCTGGTGATCTCCAGCCCGCGCGGGCGGCGCACGAACAGCGCCACGCCCAGCCGCTCCTCGAGCGCCTTGACCTGATGACTGACCGCCGCCTGCGTCACGTACAATTCCTCGGCGGCGTGTGTGAAGCTCGCATGACGGGCCGCAGCCTCAAAGGCGCGAAGCGCGTTGAGCGGCAGTTGCGAGCGGCTCATGTCGGCAGCGATCCCATAGTTTTCCTAGGCCTCCCCCGAGCAATCGTCCTTTGCGGACAGCGATACCTTAGCGCAAATAGGCCAAAGAAACGAGGTGCCAAACGGTCGATCCGGCCGGCGCACCCCGAATGGAGCTAAGCCATGTCGACCCTGTCCAGCGTGCGGGACTTCGCCCGCGCGAGCACGCCATCCGTCACTTTCGGCCACGCCGTGGCGTTGCTCGCCGGTGTCGTCGTGGTCGGGATCGAGCATGTCATGACGCGCGTCGAGCTTGCCCGCTCGCGACGCCAGCTGGCCGAACTTGACGACCGGCTGTTGCGCGACATCGGGCTCGACCGGGCGACCGCCCGGCGCGAGGCCGACAAAGGCTTCTGGTCCTAAACGCCAATTGCCGGCGGGAAGCGGATAGAGCAGGCTGGGTCTTGGTGCTTTGATCGCGCTATGATCCAGCATTCCCTGTCGCTTCCCACCTCCGCCCTGGCGTCGGCCAGCGCTGCGCCCAGCCTGCCTAACGAGACAACGTGCTGGCAGGCGCTGCAACGGCGCGATCGCGCCTACAACGGCCGGTTCTGGTTCTCGGTCAAGACGACCGGGGTCTATTGCCTGCCGTCCTGTGCCGCGCGTCCGCCGTTGCGCCGCAACGTCGCTTTCCATGCCTCGCCCGAAGCGGCCGAGGCGGCGGGTTTCCGCGCCTGCAAACGCTGCAAGCCGCGCGACTGGCGGGCCGATCTTGGCCTCAGCGCGCCGGTCGCGCGCGCCTGCGCCCTATTCGACGCGACCGATACCGACCAGCCGCCGTCGCTTGCCGAGGTGGCCCGCCGTGTCGGGCTGACCGCCGGTGCGCTCAGCAAGCGGTTCGTCGCCGAGCTCGGCGTCAATCCACGCGACTGGCTGGTGGCGCGCAAGCGCCAGCGCTTCCGCAAGGCGTTGCGCCAGGGCGAATCGGTGGCCGATGCCCTCTACGGCGCAGGCTACGGCTCGCCCAGCCGCGTCTACGAATCGAGCGACAAAGCGCTCGGCATGACGCCCGCAACCTATGCCAAGGGGGGCGCCGGGGCCCGGATCGACTACACGACCGTCGACTCCGACTACGGCCGCGTGCTGGTCGCGACGACATATAAAGGCATCGCTGCGGTGTTCCTCGGCGACAGCGACCGTGGCCTCGAAGCCGACCTGCGGCGCGACTTCCCGGCGGCCGAGATCAGTCGCAACGACCGGGCGCTGGAGGGGCGCGTCAAGGCCGTGCTGGCCCGTCTGTACGGCCGCAAGCCCTCGGCGCTGGACGCCAGCGACGTGCCGCTCGATATCGTCGGCACGGCCTTCCAGTGGAAAGTATGGAAGGAGCTGACCAGGATCCCGGCCGGCCAGACCAGGACCTACGGCGAGATTGCGCGCCGTATCGGCAGGCCGGAGGCGGCCCGTGCGGTCGGCCGTGCCTGCGCGACCAATCAGGCAGCCGGCGTTATTCCCTGCCATCGCGCGGTTGCCAGCAACGGCGCGCTCAACGGCTATCGCTGGGGTGTGGCGCGCAAGGAGCGGCTGCTCGCTGCCGAACGATTGGCGGACGGGCGCCGGCGGAGCAGCAGGTAGAAGGCGCCACCGCCGCCGTGGCGGGCGTGCGCGGGCCGCACGGCGCGGACGTGCTGTCGATTGTCGGCGCGATTGAGCCAACCGACGAATTCGGCGCGGATGCGGCCGCCCAGCAAGCGACCGCCGTCCAGTCGCAGGCCCTTGCCGGTGACGATCAGCACCACGCGCAGATCGCGCGCCGCGGCCTCCTCGAGAAAGCGGCCGACCGCGCGTTCGGCGGCAGTGAGCGTCATGCCGTGCAGATCGAGTGAGGCCTGAGGCAGAAGCTTGCCGCGCGCGAGTGAACGGGACACGTCGCGGTCGAAGCTGCCGTCGGCGGCGGCGAGGTCGGCCATGATCGTCGGCGGGCGTGCGCGAGACCTTTCGAGCGGCTTAGCAGATCGCTCGGCCTTCGGCGTCGCGATGACGACGGCTGGCCGCGCCGCCGGCCTGCGGCTGCGCAGCGGTTTCACGCCAGCCATTGCCGCGGCGAACAGCTCGGCATCCTTGACCATGGCATTTCGTGTAGCCTTGGCGGCAGGGCGGGTCTACACAGCGCGCCATGGCCCTGGCGCCTCCACCTCCCGCGCGGACTCCGCCGCCGCCCGATCCGGACCTTCAGACCGGCCTGCAATACCTCAAGGCGGGCTGGTTCGATCGCGCCGAGCCGCTGTTTCGATCGGCTCTGGCGCGCCATGGCGATCGGCCCGACATCCTGCACTTTCTCGCCGTCTGCGTCTCGCAGCGCGGGGCGCTGGCCGACGCCGAGGCGCTGTGGCGCAAGGCGCTCGCCAAGGACCCCAACGAGCCAATGCTGTCCTACAATCTCGCCCTCGTGGCGCGCCGCCTGGGCCGGCTCGACGAGGCCGCACGCCGCTTGCGCGACACGATCCGGCGTGCGCCCACCCATGTCGAGGCGCGGCTGGCGCTGGCTTCCATCCATATGGATCTCGGCCGCTATGCCGCCGCCGAACGCGAGCTGGCCGAGTTCGTGGCCAACCTCGACCAGGCGATCGAGAAGGGCGGCGACACGCTGAAGCCACTGCAGGCGCGGGCGCGCAACATGCTGGGCTATGCGCTCTATCGCCTGGGCAACTCTTCCGCGGCCATCGAGGTCCTCGACATGGCGCTGGCCGACGCCGGCGACGATGGCGAGCGCCGGGCGCAGATCCTGGGCGACCGCGCGCTCGCCCTGGGCGCGCTCGGCCACCACGAGGAAGCCGTCGCCGGTGCCCGCCAAGCGCTGGAGATGGCCCCCGACAGCGCGGGGCTGAACCATGCGCTGGGCTTCGTGCTGCATTTTGCCGGTCGGCCGGACGAGGCCATCCCGGCGATCCGGCGCGCCCTCGACCTCGATCCGACCTTTGCCGCGGCGCTCAAGACGCTGGCGCTCGCCGAGGCCGCCGTTGGCCGCAAGGACGAGGCGGTCGAGCTGCTGCAGCGGGCGCGGCGCGAGAGCCCGGCGGACCGCGACGTCGTGCTGCAACTCTCGCTGCTGCAGGTCGATCGCAAGGAGTTCGCCGACGCCCTGCAGACGCTGGAGCCGCGGCTCAAGGAATCGCCCGATGACGTGCGGGTGCTCAACAACCAAGGCCTGGCGCTGCGTGGTCTGAAACGGTTCGAGGAGGCGCGTCGAGCGCTCAAGCGGGCGTCGCGGCTCTCCACCGACGATCCGCTGGTGCTGACCAATCTCGGCAGCGTGCTGGTCGATCTCGGCCGGGCGGCGGAGGCGAGGTCGCTGCACGAGCATGCGCTACGCGTCCTGCCCGGCGATCCACGCCTGCTCGGCCATTATGGCATCTGCCTTGCCGCCCTGGGCGAGCGCGAGCGGGCGCGCGAGGCGCTGGATTCGGCGCTGGCCGCCGACCCCAACAATGCCGAGGCGCTCGACGCGCTGGTGAAGCTCAACACATGAGGAGGCCGCGATGAGCGACGGCGCCGACCGGTTGGCCGAGGTGCGCCGACGCATCGCCGAGGCGGCACGCGCCGCCGGACGCGATCCCGCCGCCGTGACGTTGGTCGCGGTGTCCAAGACCCACGGCGCGGACCGGGTGCGCGAACTGCTCGACGCCGGCCAGCGCGTGTTCGGCGAGAACCGCGTGCAGGAAGCCGAAGCGAAGTTCCCGGCGCTCAAGGCCCAATATCCCGATCTCATGCTGCACCTGATCGGGCCGCTGCAGACCAACAAGGTGCGCGAGGCGGTGGCGCTGTTCGACGTCATCGAATCGGTCGATCGCGAGAAGCTGGCCGCCGCGCTCGCCAAGGAGATGGCGCGCGCCGCGCGGCGGCCGGCATGCTACGTGCAGGTCAACACCGGCGAGGAGCCGCAGAAGGCCGGGGTCCTGCCCGGCGAGGTCGACGCCTTCGTGGCGTCGTGCCGCGACGTCCACAAGCTGCCTCTGGTCGGGCTGATGTGCATCCCGCCGGTCGAGGAGGAACCCGCCCTGCATTTCGCCCTGTTGACCAAGATGGCGGCGCGCAACGGCCTTGCCCAGGTCAGCATGGGCATGAGCGCCGATTACGAGATCGCGGTGCGCCTGGGCGCCACCCATGTCCGCGTCGGCACGGCGCTGTTCGGCCACCGCGGCGGCTGAGCGATGCCCGAGCTGCCGGAGGTCGAAACCGTCCGCCGCGGCCTGGTCCCCAAGCTGGTCGGCCGGCGCATCGTGCGCCTGGTGCAGCGGCGGCGCGATCTGCGCGTGCCGCTGCCGGCGCGGTTCGCCCAACGGGTCGAGGGCCGCACGGTGCGCGCCATCGACCGGCGCGCCAAGTACCTGCTGATCCGCCTCGACGACGGCAACACCCTGATCGCCCATCTCGGCATGTCGGGCCGCATGACCCTGCATGACGGAGCAAGCGCCGCCGAACACCCGTTCGACCGTCACGACCATGTCGTGCTCGATACCGACCAGGGTTGGCAGGTTCGTTTCAACGATGCGCGCCGATTCGGCCTGATGCTGCTTGCCGCCGACGCCGAGGTACCACGGCACAAGCTGTTCAGGGGTCTCGGGCCAGAACCGCTGGACGAGGCGTTCGACGGAGCCGCGCTTGCCGACCGTCTGAAAGGCCGAAAAACGCCGATCAAGGCCGCGCTGCTCGACCAGAAGACCCTGGTCGGGGTGGGCAACATCTACGCTTGCGAGGCGCTGTTCCTCGCCGGCATCTCGCCACGCCGGTCGGCTCATACCGTGCAGGGCGAGCGCGCTGAGCGTCTGGCGGCCGCAATCAAGCAGGTGCTCCTGCGCTCGATCGACGACGGCGGCTCGACGCTGCGCGATCATGTCCAGCCGGGTGGCGAGCTCGGCTACTTCCAGACCAGGTTCAACGTCTACGACCGCGTCGGCGCCGTCTGCCCGACGTCGGGCTGCGGCCGGCCGGTCAAGCGCTTGGTCCAGGCCGGCCGGTCGACCTTCTATTGCACACGCTGCCAACGCTAGCTTTAAGTACGGCGCAAGTTGGAGGACAAAGTGGCTGCCTATCAGAACATCAAGACCGAGACCAAAGGTCGGGTCGGCATCATCCGCCTCGATCGGCCGCAGGCGCTGAACGCCCTGTGTGCCGAGTTGGTGCGTGAACTCGGGGAGGCGCTCGACGCGTTCGAAGCCGCCCCCAGCATCGGCTGCTTGGTCCTCACTGGTAGCGACAAGGCCTTCGCCGCCGGCGCCGACATCAAGGAGATGAAGGACAAGTCCTACCAGGACGTCTTCCTCGAAGACTTCATCACCGTCGGCTGGGAGAAGGTAAGCCGCGTGCGCAAGCCGATCATCGCCGCCGTCGCGGGCTATGCACTGGGCGGCGGCTGCGAGATGGCGATGATGTGCGACTTCATCATCGCTGCAGACAATGCGAAGTTCGGCCAGCCGGAAATCACGCTCGGCACCATCCCGGGGGCCGGTGGCACCCAGCGCCTGCCCCGCTTCGTCGGCAAGGCCAAGGCGATGGATCTCGTGCTGACTGGCCGCATGATGGACGCCGCCGAAGGCGAACGCTGCGGCCTGGTGAGCCGCGTCGTGCCGTTGGCCCAGCTGATGGACGATGCGATCGCCACAGCGGAGAAGATCGCCGGCATGTCTCTGCCGGCCACGATGGTCGCCAAGGAAGCGGTCAATCGCGCCTTCGAAACCACTCTGGCGGAAGGCGTTCGCTTCGAGCGCCGCACCTTCCATGCCACTTTCGCCTTCGACGATCGCGCCGAGGGCATGGCGGCGTTCGCGGCCAAGCGCAAAGCGGCCTGGAAGCATCGATGAACGGCCATTCAGCCGGGGTTGACCGGCTGTCGGCCGGCCCGTATAAGCGCGCCCTTCCGAGGCACGAGGCATAGATGGCAAATCACAAGTCGGCCGAGAAGCGCGCGCGTCAAACCAAGCGCCGCACCGCCGTAAACACCACGCGACGCAGTCGTGTGCGCGGCTCGATCAAGAAGGTCGAGGAAGCGATCAAGGCGGGCGACAAGCAGGCTGCCGCCGCCGCATTGCGCGCCGCCCAGCCGGAGATCCAGCGCGGCGCCACCAAGCGTGTCGTGACCAAGAACGCCGCTGCACGTCGTGTGTCGCGACTTGCCGCGCGCATCAAGGCGATGGCCTGAAGCAGGTCACTCGGCCGAACATCAACGCCGCTCCAACGAGCGGCGTTTGTTTTTTGGCGAACCTGCTCGAAATTTTCTTCGTGCTTTTTCATCAAGATCATTTGGTCGCCAATTCGGCGAATGACATACGATTCGTTTTTATCGGACTGCGCACGACATCAAGCGCAAGATGTTGAACGTGAGAGCGTGCGACGAGGCGTCTGGAATCGAATTCGACGAGATGTCAATCGAGTCACGCGAAGAACATCATGGATAGCGTGTGATGTTGGCGGCCTGAATCATTTGCGCCGCCGCGCGAGTCTGTCTAAGAGTCGACGCATCGCGACGGAGCGTGGGGCGCTGACGCGAGCCGCGGTGGGGATAGGGGGCTTCCTCCTCACCGAAGACGAACGAGGGAGACGAACACAGCCGGCCGACGACAGCGACGATCGAACAAGACAGCGTCCCCTCTAACGACGCTCATCGCGATCTTCTGTCATCCTCGGTCGACCTGCGTGCCCATCGTCGATCGTCGGCTCGTTGCTCGGTGACCTGCCTCGTCAACAATGAAGCGCGGGGGCCATGGCGAGACAAGACGACATCGCGGGCGCGTATGCTCTGACCCCTGCGGCCGGCTATGCCGGCGATGTCGCTCCGGCTGCGGCGTGGAAGCTTCTCGGCGAGCGCAAGGATGCGGTGTTGATCGACGTGCGCACGCGCGCCGAATGGAACTATGTCGGCCTGCCCGACCTCGAGTCGTTGGGCAAGAAGCCGGCCTTGATCGAGTGGCAGGTTTTTCCCAGCATGCAGCCGAATCCGGAATTCGTGGCCGCCCTCTCGGGCGCGCTGCCGGACCGCGCGGCGCCGCTGCTTTTCCTTTGTCGGAGTGGAGCCCGATCGGCCGCGGCGGCGAAAGCCATGACCGCGGCCGGCTACAGTACATGTCTCAATGTGGCGGACGGCTTCGAGGGGCCCCTGGACGCGCAGGCCAAGCGCGGCACGTCGGGGGGCTGGAAGGCGGCAGGACTTCCCTGGAGACAGACGTGAATCGAATTCAATCGCCGGTGACGGGCAACAAGCAGGACTTCCCTGGAGACAGACGTGAATCGAATTCAATCGCCGGTGACGGGCAACAACAAGAACACTTCATACGAACAAAGAACGATGGCGGGGGTAGAAATGGACGAAGTTGCGGGCCGAAAGGAGCTGGAGGCGCATTGGGTGCGCGTCTGCGATCGGCTGCGCAAGGAAATCGGCGACAAGGCCTTCAAGACCTGGTTTGGCGAGGTCGAGCTCGGCAAGCTCGAGACCGGCAAGCTGCGCCTCTATGCCCCGACCCGCTTCGTGCGCGACTGGGTGGCGCGCCACTACGGCGACCGGGTGCTCGCCTATTGGCAGGCGGTCAACAACGGAGTGAGCAGCGTCGAGGTCAACCTCGTGCCGCCACCGGCCCCGCGGCGGGCCAACGACATCATCGCCATGCCGCCCTTGCCATCCTCACCGCAGGGCTATGCCTCGTCGATGCCACGCCTCGGCCCGGCGATCGGCCGTGGCAGCGACGAGGCCTTCCAGGGTTCCGAGGCGCGTTACACCTTCGCCAACTTCGTGGTCGGCAAGCCCAATGAATTCGCCTATGCCGCCGCCCGCAACATCGCCGAGCAGGACCGGCCGCTGCCCGAGCGCAATCCGCTCTATATTTTCGGTGGTGTGGGGCTGGGCAAGACCCATCTGATGCACGCCATCTGGCATGCCATCCGCGAGCGCGATCCCAAGACCCGGGTGCTCTATCTGACGGCCGAAAGCTTCGTGAATCGCTTCATCCAGGCGCTGCGCACCAAGAGCACCGGCCAATTCAAGGAGCTGTTCCGCAATGTCGATGTGCTGATGGTCGACGATGTGCAGTTCATCTGCGGCAAGGAAGCCAGCCAGGACGAGTTCTTTTTCACCTTCAACTCGCTGGTCGAGCAGAACAAGCAGATCGTGCTGTCGTCGGAGAAGCCGCCCAGCGAACTGCAGGACATCGAGGAGCGCATGCGCTCGCGGCTGGGCAGCGGCTTGGTCGCCGACATCCATTCCTCGACCTACGAGCTGCGGCTCTCCATCCTGCAGGCCAAAGCCGAAACAGCGCGTATTCCGGTACCACTGTCGGTGTTGGAGTTCCTGGCGCACAAGATCAGCACCAACATCCGCGAGCTGGAAGGCGCGCTCAACCGGGTGATCGCCCACGGCCAGCTCATCGGCCGCGAGATCACCGTGGAGATGGCGCAGGACGTCCTGCACGACCTGCTGCGCCAAGCCGACCGCAAGGTGACGGTCGACGAGATCCAGCAACGCGTGGCTGCGCACTACAACATCAAGCTCGCCGAGATGAGCTCGCCCAGGCGTGCCCGCTCGGTCGCCCGGCCACGCCAGGTCGCGATGTACCTCGCCAAGCAGCTCACCACGCTCAGCCTGCCGCAGATCGGCAAGCGCTTCGGCAACCGCGATCACACCACCGTCATGCATGCCGTGCGCAAGATCGAGGAACTCAAGGTCTCCGATCTGTCGATTGCAGAGGATGTCGAGTTGCTCAAGCGCCAGTTGCAGGGCTGACGCCCCGCCGACAGGCGACACGGGACGGGGCCGGTGGAGGCCCCGTTTTGCTTGGGATTCAAGCCGTTAAGGGCCTCAAATCGCGAGGGAAATTGCTTCCCGGCGAGGCCGGTCGTGGTATAGTCTGCAACCGTTCCGCAGCGGTCTTTTCAGGCCGGCGAAACGGGGTGTCTAAACCGCTTTTTTGGCCCCTCGTTACAGCGACCAAACCATGAAACTGACGATCGAACGGGCAGCCCTCCTGAAGGCGCTGGCTCATGTCCAGAGTGTGGTCGAACGGCGGAACACGATCCCGATCCTGTCCAATGTGCTGATCACGGCACAGAAGGGGCGGCTCAGTCTGGCGGCGACCGACATGGATCTGGCCATCACCGAGCAGGTCGACGCGACGGCGGCCAAGACCGGCTCGACGACGGCGCCGGCGCATACACTCTACGAAATCGTGCGCAAGCTGCCCGACGGTGCGCAGGTCGAGCTCGAGACGGCATCGGACGGCAACAGCCTGGTGATCCGCGCCGGCCGGTCGCGCTTCACCCTGCAGTGTCTGCCGCCGGCCGATTTCCCGGCCATGACCGAGGGCGACCTGCCGCATCGTTTCCAGCTGCCGGCGACCGACCTCAAGGGCATCATCGACCGCACCCGGTTCGCCATCTCCAACGAGGAGACGCGCTACTACCTGAACGGCATCTATTTCCACGCCGCCACGGCCGGCGGGACGGCTGTGCTGCGCGGCGTGGCGACCGATGGCCATCGGCTGGCCCGCGTCGAGGTGCCGTTGCCCAAGGGCGCCTCGGACATCCCGGGCGTCATCGTGCCGCGCAAGACGGTGGGCGAGGTGCGCAAGCTCCTCGACGAAAGCGACGGATCGGTCGACATCGAGCTTTCCGACACCCGGATCCGCTTCGCCTCGGGCGGCGTCACCTTAGTCAGCAAGCTGATCGACGGCACCTTCCCCGACTACGAGCGCGTCATCCCGACCGGCAACGACAAGGTGCTGAACGTGCCGTGCAAGGAGTTTGCCCACGCCGTCGACCGCGTCTCGACCATCTCCACCGAGAAGTCGCGGGCGATCAAGCTGGCCGTCGCCAAGGGCGTGGTCACGCTGTCGGCGACCAGCCCCGACGCCGGCAGCGCCACCGAGGAGATCGAGGTCGACTACAAAGCGGCGGCGCTCGAGATCGGCTTCAACTCGCGCTACCTGCTCGACATCACCGAGCAAATCGCCGGATCCGAGGCCCGCTTCCTGATGGCCGACGCGGGCTCCCCCACCCTGGTGCGTGACGGCGCCGACGAAAGCGCCCTCTACGTGCTGATGCCGATGCGGGTATGACGGCGCCGCCGATCAGCGCGCTCGCCTTCACTCCCGACGCCGCAACCGGCGCAGCGCCGGCGGTTCTGGCCGTGCGCCAACTGCGCCTGAGCGACTTCCGCAACTATCGCCAGCTCCGCCTCGACTGCGGACCCGAGCCGGTCGTGCTGGTCGGGGCCAATGGCGCCGGCAAGACCAACCTCCTGGAGGCGCTGTCCTTCCTGGCACCCGGCCGCGGCCTCCGGCGGGCGCGGCTAGACGAGGTCGGCCGCCGCTCGCGCAACGGCGAGCCGGATGCGCCGGCGTGGGCGGTCGCAGCGACGCTCGACACGCCGGACGGACGGCTCGCCGTCGGCACCGGCCTGGAACCCGGCCGCAGTGAAGGCGCCGCGCCACGCCGCGCGGTGCGCATCGACGGCCGGCCGGCCGCCAGCCAGACCGCGCTTGGCCTGCATGTCGCGGCGGTCTGGCTGACGCCACAGCTCGACCGGTTGTTCCTCGATGGACCGGGCGAGCGCCGGCGCTTTCTCGACCGGCTGGTGACGGCCCTGCACCCCGAGCACGCCGGCGACGTGGCGGCCTACGAGAACGCGCTGCGCCAGCGCGCCCGCCTGCTGGCAGATCGGGACAAAGGCGGCAGTCGCGACCCGCATTGGTTCGGCGCGCTCGAAGACACCATGGCCCGTCACGGCATCGCCCTGGCTGCGGCGCGCGCCGACACCGTCCATCGCCTCGACGCGGCGGCGCGGCTGGGCGTCGGCCCCTTCCCGCGGGCGGCGCTCGCCATGACGGGCGAGGTCGACGGCTGGCTGACCGGCATGGCCGCTCTCGACGCCGAGGATCGCCTGCGGGCCGCCCTTGCCGCCAACCGCGGACGCGACGGCGAAAGCGGCACCACGCTTTGCGGCCCGCACCGCAGCGAACTCGCGGTGCGCCATCTCGACCTCGACTTGCCGGCGGCTGAGGGCTCGACCGGCCAACAGAAGGCTTTACTGGTATCGATCGCGCTGGCCCACGCCCGTCTGGTGGCGCTGTCGCGCGGCCGTGCGCCTCTGCTGCTGCTCGACGAGATCGCCGCCCATCTCGACGCCGCGCACCGCGCAGCGCTGTTCGAGGAAGTGGTGGCCCTTGGCTTGCAATGCTGGATGACCGGCACCGAGGCCGAACTGTTCTCGCCGCTGGCCGGCCGCGCCCAGGTCCTGTGCGTGGTCGACGGCTCGATTGCGACGGCCTGAACCCCTTTCGAAAGCGAGATCATGAGCGACGACAACAGCATCAAGACTCCAGGCGCCGACGACTATGGCGCTGATTCGATCAAGGTGTTGCGCGGACTGGACGCCGTGCGCAAGCGGCCGGGCATGTATATCGGCGACACCGACGACGGCACCGGCCTCCATCACATGGTGTACGAGATCGTCGACAACGCCATCGACGAGGCGCTGGCCGGCTTCTGCGATCGTGTCGAGGTCGTCCTGGATGGCGACGGCTCGGTGACGGTGCGCGACAACGGCCGCGGCATACCGACCGACATCCACAAGGAAGAAGGCGTCTCGGCCGCCGTCGTGATCCTCACCCAGCTTCATTCCGGCGGGAAGTTCGATCAGAACTCCTACAAGGTGTCGGGCGGCCTGCACGGTGTGGGCGCAGCCGTGGTCAACGCGCTGTCCGAGCAGCTCGACGTGCGCATCTGGCGCAACGGCAAGGAGCACTTCGTGCGCTTCCGCCACGGCGACCCGGAGGGCGACCTCAAGGTCGTGGGCGATGCACCGTCGGGCAAGCGCGGCACGGAGCTGACTTTCCTGCCTTCGGGCAAGACCTTCACCAAAACCGAATTCGACTATTCCACGCTCGAGCACCGACTGCGCGAGCTTGCCTTCCTGAACTCGGGCGTGCGCATCGTGCTGACCGACGAACGGGGCGCCGAGCCCAAAGTCTCGGATATGTACTACGAAGGCGGCATCGAGGCCTTCGCCAAGTATCTCGACCGCAACAAGCAGGTGTTGCACAGCCCGCCGGTGTCGATCCGCAGCGAGCGCGAAGGCATCACCGTCGAAGTCGCCATGCAGTGGAACGACAGCTATCACGAGACGATGCTGTGCTTCACCAACAATATCCCGCAGCGCGACGGCGGCACGCATCTCGCCGGCTTCCGCGGCGCGCTGACGCGCACGCTGAACAAGTATGCCGACGAAAGCGGGCTGTCGAAAAAGGAGAAGGTGAGCCTGACCGGCGACGACATGCGCGAGGGCCTGACCTGCGTGCTGTCGGTCAAGGTGCCGGAGCCGAAATTCTCCTCGCAGACCAAGGACAAGCTGGTGTCGTCGGAGGTCCGCCCGGTGGTCGAATCGCTGGTCGGCGACAAGCTCGGCCAGTGGTTCGAGGAGCACCCCAGCGAGACGCGCAAGATCCTGACCAAGGTGATCGAGGCCGCGGCGGCCCGCGAGGCCGCCCGCAAGGCGCGCGAACTCACCCGTCGCAAGGGCGCGCTCGATGTCAGCTCGCTGCCCGGCAAGCTCGCCGATTGCCAGGAGCGCGATCCGGCACTCAGCGAGCTGTTCATCGTCGAGGGCGATTCGGCCGGCGGCTCGGCCAAGCAGGGGCGCAACCGCGCCTTCCAGGCGATCCTGCCGCTGCGCGGCAAGATCTTGAATGTCGAGCGTGCGCGCTTCGACAAGATGCTGTCGTCGGCCGAAATCGGCACCTTGATCACCGCGCTGGGCACCGGCATCGGCCACGACGATTTCGACATGGCCAAGCTGCGCTACCACAAGATCATCATCATGACCGACGCCGACGTCGACGGCAGCCATATCCGCACGCTGTTGATGACGTTCTTCTATCGCCAGATGCGCCAACTGATCGACGCCGGCCATCTCTACATCGCCCAGCCGCCGCTGTTCAAAGCCGCCAAGGGCAAGTCGGCGATCTATCTCAAGGACGAACGCGCGCTCGACGACCATCTGATCGACAGCGGCCTGGACGGCGCCACCTTCAGGCTGGGCAACGGCTCGGTACAGAGCCACGAGGATCTGCGCCGCACGGTCGACATCGCCCACTCGGTCGCCAATCTGGTGAAGCCGCTGTCGCTGTCGCGGCGCGTCACCAGCCAGGCGGTGATCGAGCAGGCGGCGATCGCCGGCGCCCTCAATCCCGAGATCCTGGCCGACGCCGGCCTCGCTCGGCAGAGTGCCGACTATATCGCCCGTCGCCTCGACGCGGTGAGCCCGGCGCTGGAACGCGGCTGGAACGGCGAGCCGACATCCGACGGTGGGCTCGCCTTCGCGCGGCGCCTGCGCGGCGTGCAGGAACGCCATGTCATCGACGGACCGCTGATCCGCAGTGCCGAGGCGCGCAAGCTCGATGCGCTGGCGGCCGAGCTGCAGACCGTTTACCTGCGACCCGGCACGTTCGTGACCAAGGACAAGGAAGTTTCGATCGCCTCGCCCACCGAGCTATTCGCCACCGTGCTCGAAGCCGGCCGCAACGGCGTTGCCATCCAGCGCTACAAGGGCTTGGGCGAGATGAATCCCGACCAGCTCTGGGAGACCACCCTCGACCCCGAGGCACGCACGCTCCTGCAGGTCAAGATCAATCATGCCGACGAGGCGGACGAAATCTTCGCGACTTTGATGGGCGATGTCGTCGAACCGCGCCGCGAGTTCATCCAGGAGAATGCATTGAAGGTCGCCAATCTCGACGTTTAGCCCGGTTGTAGTTCTACAGCACGACTGCAGCGGTGGTCGGCGTTCCGCGTCTCAAGCCGGCCTCGCGGCTTTTTGATGCGTCACCAAGACCAGAGTTAGGGACCGACTTCTCATCGACAAAATGGCTTGTAAACTGTCGTCGTGATTCGCAACCTCACCCTGGTCCACGTGCTGCTGGCGCTGGCGTCCGCCGCCTGCATCTACCTCGTCGTGCGGGAACTGCGCCGGCCCTATGTCTCGCAATGGCGCCTGTTCGCGCCCGGCGCGGCGGCGGCGTTCGTCGCCGCGGGCCTGTTCCTGATCCAGACGGCGGCAGGACAGCCGCTATGGGCATTCATCGTCTCCGCCATCATCGGCCTAGTGATCGGCGGCGTGCGCGGCATGATGATCGGCCTGCAGCATGACCTCTACCGGCCGCAGCTCATGATTTCCCATGGCGCCAAGCTGGTGCTGCTCTACGTCGCGCTCGGCGTCGGACTGTGCGCCTCGCTCGAGATCGCCGGCGCCTTCGCAAGCCCGGCCATCGAGAAGGTCCGTTTGTGGGCGGCGCTGAGCGCAGCGGTCTGCGCCGTGGCGATGCTGGCCCGCGCCCTCGTCCTGACGATCAGGTTGCACCACGACGTCTGACGACGGTCGCGGCGGGACCTACAGCACCATCTGGGTCTGGGTCACCACCGCCACAAGCTTGCCCTCGGCGGTCGTGATCCGCGTCTGCCAGACCATGGTGCGGCGGCCGCGATGGATCGGCGTAGTGTCGCCGATCACCGTAGTGCCGACCGGTGCCGGCCCGACGAAGTTGGTCTTGCTCTCGATCGTGGTCGTGCCCTCGGGCAAGTTGAGCACGGTGGCGGCGGCCCCCAACGTGTCGGCGAAGGCCATGACCGCGCCACCGTGCAGGATGTCGGGCCGCGTGCAGAGTTCGGGCCTGACCACCATCTCGGCCTTCACTCCGGTCTCGCTCGCGGCCACGAACTTCAGCCCCAAGACCTTGGCGAAAGGCAACGGATGGTCGTTCAGGAGCTGAAGTTTGTCCATGGTCGCGATCCTCTAGTTGGCGGCACGCAGTTCGTCGGCGGCGAGCCGGCGCAACCCGACATACTCCAGGATCGCGAGATCGGCCACGACCAGGGCCACCACGGCGATGCCGGCTACACCAGCAATCGTCCATGTGCCGGGTAGAGTCAGAACGAGGGCGCTGCCGATCACCCAGGCAAGGTCGGCCGCGAAAATGCCGCGCGCCCACGCCCGTGGCAGCACGCCGCGCGACGCCACCCAGGCGCAGAGCGCGCCGAAGGCAACGAAGCCGATACCCAGGAGTTCAAAGACGACGGCAAGATCGACACCCGCCACGGTCACCGGACCGCGCGTCGCCGCAGCCGCGAAGGGACCGCCGAAGGCGGCAATGATCAAGCCCGAAACCACGGATAGCGCCGCATTGGCCCATAGCGTGCGGCGCAGCAGTCGGTCGGATGAAGCAGTCATGACGTCCTCCTCGGCTTGGATCAACAAGCCGGACATCGCATCGCACTCGCGCTCCAGCAATTACGCCGGAGGTAATCGGCGGACCAACGGAGAGATGCTAGCTTGCCGGGCATGATGCGGACCTCGCCTGCCCCAGCGCCGTCGGTGGCTTCCTCGCAACCCGACCTGTTCGGCCCCATGTTGCGCACCTGGCGTCGCCGCCGCGGTGCCAGCCAGCTCGCGCTGGCCCTGCAGTCGGGCGTGTCGCAGCGCCACCTTAGCTTCCTCGAATCGGGCCGCGCGCGGCCGAGCCGCGAGATGGTGGTGCAACTCACCACCGCCCTCGACGTGCCGTTGCGCCAGCGCAACGCCATGCTGCTCGCCGCGGGCTTCGCGCCGGCCTATCGCGAGACCAGCCTCGCCGCACCGGAACTCTCTGCGGTGCGCAAAGCGATCGACCACATGCTGCGCCAGCAGGAGCCTTACCCGGCCGTAGTGATCGATCGGCTGTGGAACCTGATGCAGGCCAACGAGGCGGCCCAGGCCTTCACGCTGTTCCTGTTCGAAGGCCCGCCGCCGCCACCACCGCCAGGCAAGCCGCCCAACCTCCTGCGCTGGCTGCTCGACGCCAAGGCGCTACGCCCCAAGATCTCCAACTGGGAGGAGGTGGCGCGCCATCTCGTGGCCACGACCTATGCCGAGATCCTGGCCGATGGCGGCGAGCCCAAGGCGCTGGCTTTCATCGAGGAGATCATGGCCTACCCCGATGTTCCGGCCTCGTTCCGCAGGGTCCGCTTCGAAGAGCGGCCGACGCCGGTGCTGACCGTCGACTACCTGGTCGGCGGCAAGGCGATGTCGGTCTTCTCCACCATCGCCACTCTCGGCACGCCGCAGGACGTGACCCTGCAGGAAGTCCGCATCGAAAACTTCTTTCCGGCCGACGAGCGCAGCGACGCGCTGTTCAAAAGCCTGGCGGCCAAGGGCTAAAGTCGCCATCGTCGCTGATCCGCAGTCCTTGGCGCTGCGTAAAATCGTCGTTGGGGGCGACAATGAAACCACCAAGCACGCAATGGCGCGAACAGATCGCGCCCGACGAAGCGAGCCACGAAGCGCGCATCGCCACGGTGATCGCCGGCTTGCAAGCCGCCAAGTCGGCCAGGTTCGGCAAGGGCCGTGCCCTCCATCGCAAGCAGCTCTTGGCTGCCGCTGGTACGCTCGACGTGCTCGACGGGCTGCCCGAACATGCTCGGCACGGGCTGTTCGCCACCCCCGGTCGCCGCCGCGCCCTGGTACGGCTGTCCAACGGCGGACCCGATCTCGCCGCCAACCGGATTCCCGACATACGGGGTCTTGCCTTGAAGGTGCTGGACGTTTCGGGCGAGGCGGCGCTGGGCGGAACGACCGATCATCAGGATTTCCTGATGATCAACCAGGATCGCGCGCCGGGCACCAGCAGCCACGAGTTCATCGACTTCCTGGAGGCGGCGACCAAGAGCCAATTGACCGGCATCCTCCATCTCTTCAGGGCGCACGGCATCGCCGGCGGCTTTGCGCGCGTGCGCACGCTGGGCGCCATGCTGAACAAGAAGTTCAATGGCTTCGCTGCTGAGCGTTTCAACACCGTGACACCGCTTTGCTGTGGCCCATATGCCGTCCGCGTGCGCCTGACGCCGACCGGCAATCCGCCACCGGCGGCACGCTCGAAGGACATCGCCGAGGACATGCGCGAACGGTTGGCGCTGGGCCCGCTGACCTGGAACCTCGAGCTGCAATTCTTCGTCGACGAAGCCACGACCCCGATCGAGGATGCAGCCGTGGCGTGGCCCGACCAGGAAACGCCGATCGTCACGGTGGCCCGCCTGACTCTGCCGCAGCAGGGCGTCGACGCGGTGGCGGCCGAAGCCGACACGGCGCGCTTCGATCCGTGGGGTGGGCTCGCCGCCCATCGCCCGTTGGGCGAGATCATGCGGGCGCGCAAGGTCGCCTATCGCGCTAGTCAGCTGGGTCGCGGCGCGGCCTGACCGGCGCGTTGCGACGCTTCGGCGGAGCCTTGCATCGCGTGAACCTCGGATAGGGCGTCGTCGATCGAGCGCCTGTACCGGACCTCGGGCCGGCGCGCACCGCCGGCCAGCAGGACACGCCGTACCGCAGGCGTCGTTCCCGTGACGAAGACTCTCACCTCGTGCCGGCCGGCCTTGCGGGCGATCGCGGCGATGGCGTTGGCCGCCGTCGAATCGACGAACGACACGGCGGAGAAGTCGATCACCAGCGCCCGGTGCCGGTCGCCGATGCGATCGAGCACGGAGTTGAGCGTCGATGCCGTGCCGAAGAAGAAAGCGCCGGACAGCCGGTAGACGACGACGACGGCGGCGTCGGTCGCCAGCTTCGGATCGTAGGGAGATCGCAGGCCGGCATCGTCCGGTCGATCCGCCGACACGAGCGGTGCGTGCGCCTCGATGCCGGTGACGCCGGCCATGCGCCTGATGAACAGGGCGGCACCGAGCGCGAAGCCGACGACGATGCCTTCGGTCAGATCGCGGAACACCGTCAGCAGGAAGGTCACGAGCACCACCACGGCGTCGCCGCGCGAACTGCGCAGTAGGCCGATGAATTCGTATTTCTCCGCCATGTTCCAGGCGACGATCGCCAACACTCCCGCCAGGCCGGCGAGCGGAATGTAGGCGATGAGCGGCGCGGCCAGCAGCATGAAGATCAGGAGAACGGCCGCGTGGATCATGCCCGCGATCGGCCCGCGAGCGCCAGCGCGCACGTTGGTCGCGGTGCGCGCGATGGTCCCGGTGACGGGTATCCCTCCGAACAGCGCCGCGCCGACGTTGGCGACCCCTTGTGCAAGAAGCTCGCAGTTCGAGCGATGTCGTCGCCCGGTCATGCCGTCGGCAACCACCGCCGACAACAGCGACTCGATCGCGCCCAGCAAGGCAAAGGCCACGGCATCGGGAAGCACGGCCTGCATTTTTTCCAGCGACAAGGCCGGCACGCTCGGCGCCGGCAGCATCGAGGGGATGCCACCGAAGTGGCTGCCGATAGTTTCGACCGGCAACGCCCCGACCCATGTCACGACGCTGACGAGGGCAACGGCAATCAACATGCCGGGCCAGGTCGGTCGCAGCCTCCTGGCGCCGACAATCAAGCCAATCGTCAGGATCGACAACGCCACCGCGGCGGGGCTGAGCGTGTCGCTCGACCGTGCCAGCATCTCTACCTTGGCGACGAAGGCCGCTGGCTCCTTGTCGTCGAGTCTCAGTCCCAGGAGGTTCTTTACCTGACTGGCGAAGATGATGATGGCGATGCCCGCCGTGAAGCCGACCGTCACCGGATAGGGAATGAACTTGATGAAGGTGCCGAGCCGCAGAAGGCCCACCACTATGAGGAACAGGCCGGCCATCATCGTCGCCAGGACCATGCCCTCGATCCCGTGCCGGTCGACGGTCGATGCCACCAGGACGATGAACGCGCCGGCCGGACCGCCGATCTGGAACCGACTGC
>Ga0194131_10001156_pt1 | contig 45493 bp, 45 predicted proteins | sample TA2KigO120mmetaG_FD_148631 | JGI IMG/M metagenome (GOLD analysis project Ga0194131, IMG submission 148631) | Freshwater microbial communities from Lake Tanganyika, Tanzania - TA2015053 Kigoma Offshore 120m | ecosystem: Environmental > Aquatic > Freshwater > Lake | place: Tanzania: Lake...
CCAACAATGCCGCCGAGCAAGCGCTGCGGCACGCGGTCATCTGGCGGAAGCTCTCGTTCGGCACGCAATCAGCGTCCGGCAGTCAGTTCGTCGAGCGACTGCTGACTGTCATCGAAACCTGCCGCCGCCAATCCTGCAACGTCTTCGACTGGCTTGTCGAGGCAGTCCAAGCCCACCACAATCAACAAAGGGCAATATCTCTATTGCCCGCGCCGTGAACCAATACGCCGTTGTCTTACCGCTGCTGGTCGTCTTGCTAATCGGCATCTGGGAAGTCGGCCGCATCGTGGAAGTGCAGCAACTTCTGACCAATGCCGTGCGCGAGGGTGGCCGGCAGGCGTCAACCGGCGTCAAGACCACATCAGAAGTCAAGGATGCGGTCGTACGCTACCTGCAAGTCAACGGCATCACTTCGGTTTCCGCCTCGGATGTGACCGTCACCCACATCACCAGCAGCGCCCGCTCCGACCCGACGGCGGCCAACCAGCTGGATCAGTTTCGCGTCACGGTGACCATTCCCTTCAGCAGCGTGCGCTGGGTGATCCTGAATCAGATCACCAGCGCCTCGACGCTGTCGGCGTCAGCGGACTGGTATTCGATGCGCGATATTCCCATTACCGTCAATGCGTCGATTCCGCTGCAATGACGCTGAGAGGTGCAGCGATGCTGAAACCAGGAGCAGGGTCCAGACGTGGCGCACACGCGGTGGAATTCGCGTTCGTGGCCTCGATTTTCCTGATGTTCGTGTTCGGCGTCCTGGAATATGGGCGGCTGGTCTTCACCCGGCAAGTGGTGATCAATGCGGCCCGTGAAGGCGCCCGCTACGCGGTCGTCAACATCACCGATGCCACGATCGTGACCGACACCCAGAACTACGTCAAGACGATGATGGCCGGCCAGACCAGCATGGTCACCAACTACAACTGCCAGGTGTACATGGCCGACAACACCGGCAAGAACATCGGCGCCGCCGGCAACGCTGCCTTCGGCCAGTACGTGGCCGTCCAGATCGACTGCGACTACAGCTCGCTGCTACCCTCCTTCTTGCTGATGAATCAGACCTTCAAGCTCAACAGCAAGGCGATGATGTTCAGCGAGGCGAACTGACAAGACCGGATGCAAACGCGACAGAGAGAGATTCAGCATGTGCATGCAGCAGCGGAAAGGTCGTCGGCGCGGCGCCATTGTGCCGATGGTGGCGATAGGCTTGATTGGCATCGTCGGACTGACGGCGCTGGCAATCGACATCGGCATGATTGCCGTGGCGCGCAGCCAGTGTCAGAACGCCGCCGACACGGCCGCCACGGCGGGTTGCCGGACCATCAATGGTAATGTGGTCGGCAACTACAATTTCCCTGCCATGCCGGCACAGGCCATTGCCGCCGCGACTGCCAACAGGGTCCTGGGCCAGCCCGTCCAGGGAAGCACTTCGTCGTACGCCAGCAGCGGCGGAGGCCAGTCCTTCTCATCCGGCCAGGTCACCATCGATTCGGGCATCTACTACTACGTCTACGACGACAACAACCCCAAGAACGAAGGCTTCAAGCTGCAGATTCCCAGGACCGATACCTCCGAGCCCTACAGCGCCGTGCGCGCGACCGTGAGCAACTCCAGCGGCCTGGCCTTTGCCCGGGTCTTTGGGTCGACGACTTTCAGCACCAGCGCCACCGCCGTCTCCGTGCACCGGCCTCGAGATGTCGTCATCGTCATGGACCTGTCCGGCTCGATGCGCTTTCAGAGCCTCCCCGGGATCAACGTCAACTCGGGCACGGCCAATCCATCTTCCTCCAGCCGGCCGCGCACCGTCTCCATGAACCCGGAGAGCGTGTTTCCGACTTTTGGACATTACTCGGATACGAGCGCCGCCGCTCTGTCCGGCAGCACCAGCTACTCCACCGGCGCGGAAATGGTCGATCCAGGCAACATCTCGACGACCACGAATTCCGGTTCGCCGATCATCGCGGACTTCTATCAAAACGCAGCAGGCGTGGCGCCGGGTTCGGGCAACGTCGCCTTCGCGCGCGCCGCCGACAGCCAGGCCTCGACGCCCGGCGGCGACAACTACCTGAAAGCGAGCAACAATACCGGCGCCGCCTTCGGCAAGACCGCCACCGACATCGTCACCGGCACCGACAAGGACCTGAAGTTCGAGCGCAACGGCTACGCGGAATACGGCACCTCCTACAAGGGCTACACGGAAGGCCCAGGCTACTGGGGAAAGACTTTTTTCATCTGGCCCCCCGATCCGCGCGGCTCGACCCTCGATCCGAACAACGCCGCCAACCATGCCAACAACGGCGCCAGCGACTGGCGGCAGCGCTTCTTCTTCAAGTTCAACACCAGCACCAGCACGCTTGGCTGGCTGGATCACACCAGTCTGCTGTTCGACAGCGGCGGCGCGCCTGCCACGAACAGCAATCTCACGCCCACGCCTATCATTCGCCTGCCCAACACCACCAGGAGCATCACCGAGAACGGCGCCAGCGTCAACTACCGTTACCGCATCAACTATGCCGCCATCCTGCACTGGCTGAGGAACCAGAATCCCAGGCCGTTCCCGACGCAGTTGCGGGCCGGCCGCATCCAGGTACTACGACGCCATCCCTGATCCCAGCGATACGACCCTCAACAATCGCTGGTGGACGACGGCCACGCTCAGCAACATCAACGAGCGCTTCTGGAAGGACTACATCGATTTCGTCCTCGGTCTGCAGGGAACCGGCGCCGGCACGTACACGAACACAAATACCGATCCGAAAGGCAACAATCTCGGCAACGTGCCGCTTTCGGCGCTGATCGGCAACGGCGACTACTACTCGTGGGGCACCGTGCAAGTGTCGGCCAAGCCGGATCGTTTTGGCAGCGCCCTCGTCAACAAGAGCGGCGGCTACGCCAAGGACACGACCACGATCAACGTCAATTCGGTGTCCGGCTTCTCGCTACCCAGGACCGGCTCCTTTGTTCGTTTCGCCGGCCACAACCACATGCCGTACAAGGTCGTCAACTCCACCAGCACCAGCATCACGCTCGACACCGGCCTGACCACGGCGGTCGCGCATGGCGCTGGGGGAGCGGTCGTGTCACGGTGTTTGCGCGTGCGGTTGCCAAGGGCCGGTGGGGCGGCAGCGGCAACGGCATTATCGTGCTGGACCCGGTGGCGCAGAACGCGCTCGATTCCAACGGCAGCGGTTCTGGCACCGTGACCGGCGGCGCAAGCGTGCTGGTGAACTCAAAGCATGCCTCGTCCGCGGCCCGGACCAGCGGCGGCGGCTCACTCACGGCGCCGCGGTTTCAGGTCACCGGCGGCACTGTCGGTACGTGTAACGGCGTCGTGGAAACCGGCGTCCCACCCACTCCCGATCCCCTTGCCTACTTGCCGCTTCCCAGCGTGCCTCCCGACGGCAAGATGACGCAGACCGGCATCGGCAACGGCAACAAACGCTACGTGCTTTCACCCGGCCGCTACCGCAATCTGCCAAACTTCAACGTCGGCGACGAGGTGGTCCTGAGGCAAGCCAGCGCCGGCAATGACGGCATCTTCTTCATCGACGGCGGCGGCTTCACGTCCACCGGCGCCAACATCACCATGGACCCCACCACCAGCGGCGGCGTCATGATCTACAACAATCCTGCCAACGCCTCGAGTTCGCAGGGCATCAACATTTCCGGCAATGCGGCCGGCACCGTCAATCTTAGCGCCCTGACCAGCGGCACCTACGCTGGCCTGCTGTTCTTTCAAAACCGGGTGGCCGGACAAAGCATGTCCGTTTCCGGCAATGGCAGCTTCACCCTCAAGGGCACGTTCTATCTCGCCAAGGCACTGCTGCAGGTGACGGGCAACGGCACCGCCACCATTGGTTCGCAGTACATCAGCCGCTTTCTCAGCATGGGTGGCGGCGGCGCCGTCACCATCGACTACACCGACGACGGAACCGCCCGGACCCGGGTCATCTCGCTGGTCGAATAGTGCGTGCGTCAATGCTCCGGCAACAATTCGATGGCCAGGAGCGTCACGAGCTGGGCGCTGAAGAGCCGCAGGTGAACGCCTTCCAGTGCATAGGCGATGAAGATCTCGTCGGCGACGAGAAACGCTCCCCACAAGAGCAGCGATGTCGTGAACGCGGCATACAGGACCGTGCGTCCCGTTCCCCGGCCACGCAAGGCGCAGTACGCCCGCCAGAACAGCACGACGGCAATCCCTTCCCAGAGAATGACGCCGGCGAACAACACGCCGTTCACCAGGTCAGGCGTCCCGTAGCGAGCTGTTGTGTCCCTGATGAATTGCCAGTTGCCCGAGGCAAAAGCCCAGGACTCGTCCAGGACGCCCAGCTCCTTGCCGGTGTCCGCCAGGTTGCCGAGAAAGACGGCGCTCAGCCAGATTGCCCAGAAAAGCAGCAAGGCTCGCTTCAAAAAAAAGCACGCGGACCACGTTATCGTTCTCCCCGCTTGCGTTCACCATCGAGCAGCGGTTATTTTATCGAGATGGGAAAAACGCAGCGCCAGCCTGAGCCAGCCGGCGACGAGTGGTTCGCCTACATGCTGCGGTGCGGCGACGGCACGCTCTACACCGGCATTACCAGGGACGTGAGCCGTCGTTGCCGGCAGCACAATTCCGGAACCGCCTCACGGTACACGCGTAGCCGAAGGCCGGTCGTGCTGGTGTATCAGGAATCCCTCACCAGCCGAAGCCTGGCCTTGAAGCGCGAGGCAGCTATCAAGGCCATGTCACGGCGACAGAAGCTGGGCCTGTTCCGTTGACGGGACGCCGGCGGAGGCTGAACACATGCGCATGCTTGTCACGCTCGTCATGGCCGGTTGCCCGTCGGTGGCGCTGGCCCAGGCGGCGCAACCGAAACAGGATGCAGTCGAGGCCGCAATCGAGCGCGGTCTCGGCTTCCTGGTCAAGGACGCGCTGGCCTGGAAAGCCACACACAAGTGCGTGTCCTGTCAACATGCCGCCCTGGTCATCTGGTCGATGCGCGAGGCCAGGCAGCGCGGCCATGCCGTCGATGACCCGGTGCTCGCCGAGTTGACGAAGTGGGTCGCCGAATCGGGCGACGGCAAGACCAGCGTGCCGCGGCCCAAGGGCCTGCCAAAGGCACTGAACGCAAAGGCCGTCTGGTTTGCCCTCGTACTGGCGGCCGATCCCAAGCCGGATGCCGCCGTGCACAAGAGCTTGACCGCGCTGTGGAACACGGTGAAGAGCGACCAGGCCGAGAAGGGCAACTGGGTGTCCTGGCCCGAGACTCGACCGCCGATCTTCGGCAATTCAGATGACAGCATGACCGCCCTGGCGACGCTGGCGCTTCTGCCCGCGGTGGCGACCGGGCTCGATGGAGCGAAGGCGGCGCGTGACAAGGGCGTGCGCTGGCTCACCGAAACCAGGACTGACGACGATCCTCAGTCGATCGCCATGCGCCTGGTTCTCTGGAAGCGCCTCGGACGCCCCGCCAAGGAATGGGAGCCGCTGGCCCGGCGGATCAAGGAACGGCAAAACGCCGACGGCGGTTGGAGCCAGGCCAAGAACATGGCCAGCGACGCCTGGGCAAGCGGGCAGGCACTGTATGCGCTGGCTCACGCCGGCAGCAGCGCCAGGGACCCGGCCGTCGCGCGCGGCCAGGCCTTCCTCGTCAAGACTCAGCGTGCCAACGGCTCCTGGCCAATGACATCGCGACCGACCAAACCCGGCGACACCGGCTCCCCGGGGCTGATCCCCATTACCGGCGCCGGCAGCGCCTGGGGTGTTCTGGGACTTGTACGCAGTCGCTGATCATCTGCAACGTGAGATATCCTTCGGTAGCAGCGGCATGAGTGAGCATTCCTCGATCGAATGGACCGACGCAACCTGGAATCCGGTGCGCGGCTGCACCAAGATCAGCCCCGGATGCGCGCATTGCTACGCAGAGACGTTCGCCGAGCGCTTTCGCGGCGTGGCCGGCCACCCGTACGAGCGCGGCTTCGACCTGCGCCTCGTGCCCGACAAGCTTGCCGAACCGCTGCGCTGGGCCGGCGCCCGTATGATTTTTGTCAACAGCATGAGCGACCTTTTCCACGAAAACGTGCCCGACGACTACATCCTCGACATCGCCCGCGTCATGCAACTGGCCGGCTGGCACACGTTTCAGGTCTTGACCAAGCGTTCCGAACGGCTGCGCGATCTGCTGCGCGGCCGGCTGCGCTTTGCCGCCGAGTTGCCACATATCTGGTGGGGCGTCAGCGTCGAGAATCGACGCCACGGCCTGCCGCGCCTGGAGCACCTGCGGAGCGCCCCGGCCGCCGTGCGCTTCCTTTCCGTCGAACCACTGCTCGAAGACCTCGGCACGCTCGATCTTGCAGGAATCCACTGGGTGATCGTCGGCGGCGAGAGCGGTCCCGGCGCCCGCGTGCTGCAGCCCGAATGGGTGTTCAGCGTCCGCGATCAGTGCCAGGCCGCCGGCATTCCCTTCTTTTTCAAGCAGTGGGGCGGCCGGCGCAAGAAGGCAGCCGGCCGGACACTTGCCGGCAGGACTCACGATGAGCTTCCCCAGCGCGACGCCGGCCGGATGCCGTCGGCGCCTCCGGCCAAGATTCGCCTGGCGATGATCGACGCCTTTCAGCCGAGTCACTGTCATGAAACGGCTACGTGATCATTTCGCCGCGCGGAACTCCAGGATGCCACGCCCGGACGCCGTCGTCGTCAGGAAATACACCTCGCCGTCCTCGTCCTCGCCGAAAGACAGGACGGGCACGCCTGGATCGGGGATGGGCCGGTTGGCGACGACGCGCTGCTTGCCTTCATCGTAGCGCAGGGCCCAGATCTTGCCCGTGATGTAGTCGGCGTACAGGTACGAGCCCTGGAGTTCCCGGAGGCGCTTGCCGCGATAGACCGGACCGCCGGTGATGGACTTGCCGATATCGTGATGGTACTCCCAGATCGGGTCGATCAGGTCCTTGCGCGGCCCGACGCCGCGCGCACCGAACGGATGCAGACCCTCGCGGATGCTCCAGCCGTAGTTGCCCCCCCTGGTGATGATGTTGATCTCCTCGTAGAGGTTTTGCCCCACGTCCGCGGCCCACAGCTTGCCGGTCTTGCGGTCGAAGGCCATCCGCCAGACGTTGCGCAGTCCGTAAGCCCAGGTTTCGGGAAGCGCGCCGGCCTTGCCCACGAACGGATTATCCTCTGGCACGGCGTACATCTTGCCTGACGACTTGCGGTCCACATCGATGCGCAGGATCTTGCCGAGCGGCGTCTTGAGGTTTTGCCCGACGTTGTGCGGGTCGTTGGCCGCGCCGCCGTCGCCCAGTGCAACGTACAGAAAACCGTCGGGCCCGAAGCAGATGGTGCCGCCGTCGTGATTCCAGTAAGGACGGCGGACCGTCAGTAACACCTCCTCCGATTTCGGGTCGGCCTTGCTGGGATCATCTTTGCTGACCTTGAAGCGCGACAGCACATTGGTCATCGGTGCTGCGCGCGTGGTATAGAACGCGAAGAACTGCCCGTTGCTGGCGTATCGCGGATGAAAGGCCAGGCCCAGGAAGCCTTCCTCGTTCTGCTTGTCGGAATAGACCACGCGCTTCTGGATGTCGAGAAAGATGTCGGTCTTTTTTGCCCCGGGACCGCCGGGGAATACGTGGACCACGCCGTGCTGCGTGGCGACGAACACGCGCTTCGAGCCGTCGCCGGCGTGCGTCAGCACCAGCGGCCGATGCGTGTTGACCTTGCCGTCGTCCGTCTCTCCCTTCCAGCCGGTCCACGTCAGGTCGGGAAACGCGACGGCTGTTTTCAGCTGCAACGGCGTCTCATCAATGTCATGTCCTGGGACGCGGACGGGCACGGCGGTGAGCGTACCGGCCTTCATTTCCGGAACCAGAATCGACTTGCCGGTCGGTGCCAGGCAGATGTCGGCCGCCGACTCGAAGCCGGACGCCAGCAGCACCGGCTTCTGGCCGGGACGCGGGATGACGAACAGCTTGCCGTTCTTCCAGTCGCTGATGAACAGCCGGCCGTGCATGTCCCAGGCAAGCCCGTCGCCGCCGCCGAAACCGCCTGCGACCCTGGTGGCCGTCCCGTCGCCGATGCGGATGCGCTGCAGTTCGCCCGTGCCGAAATCCACCATGAGCAGGTGCGACTTGCCGTCCATGACCAGTCCGTTGGGCGTATGCAGCTGCGCTTGCTGCCGCTTGCCATGCGCCACCACGGTGATCTTGCCCTTCTGCGGCACGCGAAAGAGTGCGCCGGCGCCGCCCTTGAGATCGCCCGAATCCGAAACATAGAGCGTCCCCTCCTCATCGACAGCGATGTCGTTGAGGAACGACGGGGCCCAGGGAAAATCGCGCTCGCCGCGAAACACCTCGGCCTTGCCCTTGGCGTCGATCCGCCAGATACGCTTGTTGTCGGTCACGAACAGCCATTGCACCCAGAAAACCATGCCCTTGGGATCGTCCAGTCCGGTGACGAACGGCACGGCCTTGTCCTTGACGAGGACAAGCACGCGGCCATCGCCATCCTTGCCGAACTCGCCGATCTCGGTGCTGTAGATGCGGCGATCGCCACCGACGGCCACCGACTCCGGATTCTTCAAGCCGGTGACCAGTGGCCTGGGTCGCTGTTCATCAGCCCGCGCGACGGGAATGCACAGAGCCAGCGAGGCAATGCAAACGATACGCAGCATGAAGACTCCTTCGCGAGTGATTCACCGGCCTCACGTCGAACGTCGAACAGGATCAAACCACGGATCACGCGAATGAGCACGGATCGAGAATCCCTCACGATTTGTTTTCCGATTCGTGTCATCCGTAATATGTTGATTGAGTGTCTGGCGCGAAGCCTACCCATGACAAGGTATGACACCGAGCGGCCAATCGGAAGAGGCGAGGAGCGGCGCAGCCGTTCACGTGATCGTGTGCACGATCATCGGCTCCTTGCTGCCGCGCAGCTGCTGCGGGCCCAGGCTTGCGAGCGGGACAGGGTTTTGCAGGGCTTTCCGGGTCGCCTCGCTCAGGACGAGGGTGGCGCCGCCGGTCTTGGTGAGTTCCTCGAGGCGCTGCGTGAGATTGACGGTCTCGCCGATGGCCGTGAATTCCATGCGCTTGGGGGCGCCGATGCAGCCGACCAGCGCCGGTCCCGTGTGAATGCCGACGCCGATGCGCAGCGGCGGCTGCCCATTCTTCTCCAGATCGCGATTGAGATGTTCCAGCCGTTCCAGCAGATCGCGCGCGGCGGCAACGGCCAGGTCGGCATGATCGGGGCGCGGCGGCGCGCCGAACAGCGCCATGAAGCCGTCCCCCAGAAACTTGTCCACCCAGCCGCCCTTGCCATCCACGGCCTGCACCGACAGCGACAGGAAGCGATTGAGCAGACTCACGACGTGCTCGGGCGATTTGCCGGCGGACCGGCTCGTGAAGCCGCGGATATCGGCGAACATCACGGTGATGTCCTGCACCTTGCCCCCCAGCTCGGAGTAGTTCCGCAAGATCTCGTCACGCCGGTCCGGTCCGACGAACAAACCGAAGGTTTCGCGCACGTGCTTGCCATGCCCCAGATCCTCCGCCATCTTGTTGAACGAATCGGTCAGCCGGCCCCACTCATCGGAGCGCAGGCCGGCAATGCGGACATCGAAATTCTCAAGGGAGATCTCGCGGGTGGCGATGATGTGCTTCTCGAGCCAGCTCGCCACGTCACGCCCCACCATCCAAAAGATCATGCCGCCGGTGACGATGCCGAACACGACCACGCCCACCGACAGCGGGATCAAGCCGGCGAGGAACTTTGCGAGTTGTTCCGGATCATCCGGCGGCCACAGCAGGTTGGCGGCAATCAGGGTCAGCACGATGATCGGACCCAGCGCCACGGCGCCCCAGAGAAACCAGAGACGCAGCTGGAACGGCATCTGGATCGCGCCCTCGACCTCCACCGGCCGGATGTCCGTGAAGATGCGCGGATACAGGTAGACCATCAGATAGCGCTCGAGAAACACGAACGCCTGAAAAGTCGTGACCACCGCGGACACGGAGAAGGAAGCCAGGAACTGCACCGGTATCATCGGCGAGAAGCGCGCATCGCCGCCGAGCAGGTAGATCATGATCGGAAAGAAGAAACCGCCCGGCAGCCACAGCAGCGCGTTGACATAGAGCTGGATGATCGGCAGGTTCACGAGCCGGCGCTGCGCCGCGCGCCTGACGTCCTCCGGCACCTCGCCGCGCTGCTGCGCTTGGAAGAATCGATGCAGCGGCAGGATCAGCCACACGCACACGCCCATGCCCAGCAGCCACGTCAGTCCGGAATAGGTTACCGACGAGATCAAGAACGCCTGTTGCTGTTCCGCGGCCTTGCAAAAGCGCTCGACGATGAGATTCTCGTTATAGAGAAGGTTGGCGATGGACCACAGCGCATTGGGCCAGATGATGACGATGAAGAAGCACACGACGGGGTGGTTCTCGGCCAGTCGCGTCCACAAGGTAGGCGCCGGCGGATGCGACAGCGAGCGGTCGCGGATGATCGTGCTGGCCTTCTTCGGGGCGCCATTCATTTCGCGCATCACCTGCGGGCTGCTGACCTGTCCGTGATTCGTGCCGAACCGCGACACAAACTTGATTTTACGGATGGAATGCCACGGTAGAGACTCTGTCACGTGGCAATCGACAGAAGATGCAAAGCGCCAGCGCCTGAAACGCCGGCAACCTCCTGGAAAACAGCGTGCGCTCTTCAATTTTGACGTAGGTGGAGAACTATACCTGCAACACACCCGTCCGGAACTGCCGACCGTCGTCATGGCGGGTCGCGACCGCAAGTGCCGTCAGCAATGCCTGGCGCGTCGTGGCCGGTTCAATGATTGCGTCCACCCACAGCCGGGCGGCGGCATAGCGGACGTCGGTTTGCTCGTCGTAGCTGGCTTCCACCTTGCGGCGCAATTCTTCCAGTTCCGCGGCATCCGGTTCGTGGCCGGCGCGGCGCAGCGCTGAGACGGTGATGTCCAGCAGCGTGCTGGCGGCTTGCTCGCCGCCCATCACAGCGTAGCGCGCCATCGGCCAGGCGAAGATGAAACGCGGGTCGAAAGCCTTGCCGCACAGGGCGTAGTTGCCAGCGCCGTACGACCCGCCGAGGATGACTGTGATCTTCGGCACGACGCTGTTGGCAATGACGTTGACCAGCTTGGCGCCGGCGCGGATGATGCCGGCGTGCTCCGATTGCCGGCCAACCATGAAACCGTTCACGTCTTGCAGAAAGATCAGCGGCGTGCGCGTCTGGTTGCAATCCATGATGAAGCGGGCCGCCTTGTCGGCGCTATCGACGTAGATGACGCCGCCGAACTGCAGGGAACCGTCGGGCAGCTTGCAGCGCCGCCGCTGATTGGCGACGATGCCCACCGGCACGCCCCCAAGCCGCCCGTAGCCGCATACGAGCGTCTGGCCGAATTCCGCCTTGTATTCGTCGAACGGCCCAGCGTCGAGTATGCATGGCAGCAGCTGGCGGACGTCGTGCTCCTGCCTGGCTTCTTCCGGAACCAGTTCGCCGATGTCCGCCGGCGGACGCGCCGTCGGCGCCTCGAAGTCGACCTTCTGCGCATCGGAGGGCAAGGCGGTGACGAGGCGGCGGAGGCGATCCAGGCATGTCGGCTCGTCGGGGTCACGGAAGTCGATGGTGCCGCTGATAGCCGCGTGCATCTGGGCGCCGCCCAGATCCTCGTGCGACACGGTCTGGCCGATGGCCGCCTTCACCAGCGCCGGACCGGCCAGATACAACCCGCTCCCATCCGTCATCAGCAGCTTGTCACACAGCACGGGCAGATAGCCGCCGCCGGCGACGCAGTTGCCCAGGATGGCGGCGAACTGCGGAATCCCCGCCGCCGAGATGACAGCGTTGTTACGAAAGATCCGGCCAAAATCGTCCTCGTCCGGAAAGACCTCGTCTTGCAACGGCAGGAACACACCCGCGCTATCGACGAGGTAAATGAGCGGCAGCCGATTTTCGAGGGCGATGCGCTGGGCGCGCAACACCTTCTTGGCCGTGAGCGGAAAAAAGGCGCCGGCCTTCACCGTCGCGTCATTGGCAATCACCATCACCTGCCTGCCGGCGACGCTGCCGATGCCGGTGACCACGCCGGCCGCCGGCGCCCCGCCCCAGTCGGCATACATGTTCCACGCCGCCCACAACCCCAGCTCGAAGAATCCGGCGTCCGCATCGAGCAGCCGGACCAGGCGCTCGCGCGCGCTGAGTCGCTTCTTGGCATGCTGACGCTCGATGGCCTTGGCGCCGCCGCCGAGCTTGATCTGCGCTTCTTCCTGGAGAAGGTCGTGCATGGAGCCTCTGGTTTGCTGGATGCGGAACGTCATCTGCTGTCGTAGGACAAGCGGCTCGCTTGTCCACAGTGCCCTCCAAGACATTGACGCCGCTGTCCCGCAAGATTCGACTACAATGACTGCCGGAAACGGCGTCACTGAATGACACCTCGGAGTGAACCATGCGACGACACCTCGTGGCACTCATGTTGCTTGCAGTGTGCGGGCTCCACATTGGCGCCGATTCGTATCCCGGGAAAGTGCTTCGCGAGGAGGTGCCTCGCAAGGAGGCGCCTCGCAAGGAAATGCCGGATGCCGTTGCGCGTGGCCGGGATGCGCTTCGTGGCCAACCAGCCATGAACCCGGCGATGTGGTCTGCCTCCGCTCTCGACCGCGTCTGGCGGCAATGGGGCCTCAAGGAAAAACCCGCCGATTTTCAGCGGCGCTTGCGCGACCGCTATGGCCTGCATTCTGCCAGCTACGACAACGATGCGCTGCCCATGGGCTTGCACTGGTCGCGCGGCATCACCGGCAAGGGCGTGGTCAACGATTGCTTGCTGTGCCATGCCGGCGTCGTCGCCGGGCAGACCATCATCGGCCTGGGCAATGCCTCGCTCGATCTGCAAGGCCTGTTCGACGAACTAAGCGCCTCGGAGACCCTGAGCATCAAGCTGCCCTTTCATTTCAGTCACGTGCGCGGCACCATCGATCCCATCGGCCCCGTCGCCTACCTCATGGGCCTCCGCGATGCCGATCTGAACGTGCAAAAGCCGGTGTCGCTCGACATCTCGGACAATGTGTGCAGCGACCCGCCGGCCTGGTGGCTACTCAAGAAAAAGAAGATCCGCAACTGGACCGGCAGCGTGGACATGCGCGCCGCCCGCATCGACATGGTCAACCTGCTCACGCCCTTCAACAGTTCCGACCACATCAAGAAGCAGGAGCCGGTGTTCAAGGACATCCACGCTTTCATCATGACTGTCGAGCCGCCCAGGTATCCGTTCCCGATCGATGCCAGGCAGGCGGCGCGCGGCCGGGACATCTTCAACCGCGCCTGCGCGCGTTGCCATGGAACCTATGGCCCGGACGCCAGGTACCCGAACAAGGTCGTGCCACTCGAGGACATCGGCACCGACGCGGCTCTTGCCCTGGCCATCACCCGGAAGAACCTGGACTACCTCAACAAGAGCTGGTTCGCCCAGGAGAAGGGGCCCGAGGGCCAGGATTTTCGTATCGCCGAGCAGCACGGCTATCAGGCCCCGCCCCTCGACGGCGTCTGGGCAACGGCGCCGTACTTTCACAACCGCTCAGCGCCGACTCTTTATAACGTCCTCAACTCCAGGACCAGGCCCAAGATCTTCACCCGCTCCTACGAAACCGGCAAGGATGACTACGATGCCATCAACGTCGGCTGGAAGATCGCCATACTCGACGAATCTCCCAGCCCGAAGCTGCACGCCATCGAACGCCGCAAGATCTACGACACCACGCTCCCCGGTCGCAGCAATGCCGGCCACACCTTCGGCGATTCCCTGAAGGAGGACGAACGGCGGGCGGTGATCGAGTACCTCAAGGGGCTGTGACTACCGCGATGAACGCCTCCCCGGCACGTACAACGATCGGCTCCGGCAGGTCCACCCAGCCATCGTCGGCGACACGTGCGGTTGCCAGCATGCCGAGGCGGCTGCCGGTGGTGGCGTCGATCTTGTGAATCGTGACCTGCCGCCCAGGCGCGACACCTTCCAGCCGGAATTGGGGAATGACGCGGTCATCGGCAAACCGGAATGTGAACCAAGGATCTTCGTAAAGCGGGATCAACGCCATCACTTCTGTCCCGGTCGCTCGCTGACCTGAAGACCCTGTTTACGGAGTTCCTCGGCGAGGCGGTCGGCGGACTGCGCCGCCTTCTCGGTATCCACGCCGGCGCGCGAGATCGCGGCATACCAGAGGCGCTCGCGATCTTTCGGGGCCAGCTTGTCCGGGTCCAGACCTAGCTCGAGTACGTCTTCAGTGTCCCAGCGAATCTTGCGCAGCCAGTTGGCCAGGTCGCGCCAGCTCAAACCGGCGGAGATGACGGTGCCGTCGGGCCGGCTGATGCGCCGGCCGATCATCAGATGCAGAAAACCGAGGAAGTTCCCCTTGGCGTGCTTGTTCTTTTTCACGTCCTCCAAGAACCCACGCAGCGCATCCATACGAGGCCTCCAGCCTGTCGCCGGCGCAAGAGTAACGCTCTTGCAGCTGGCATGACGACGCTCCATTCGAAGTTCGGTGTAATTTACCCTCCTTCCCCAGCTTATCAAGCGATGATTCATCGGAATCTCCGAATCGTGCGCCGTCGGGAGCCACGTTCGGACGCTTCATATAATGAATGTCGACCACGCCGCGACATGACACACCAGCCGAGACACCACGCATGATCAAGCGCACGAAGAGGTTAGCCATTCTGGCTGCGGTGGCGCTGACCTTCGCTGCCGGGCCGGCACAAGGACAGGCACCGCTCAAGGAAAAAACTGTCGGCGCGCCGACACGACTCGACTGGCAGTTTGCTTCGCGCGGATTCTCGACAGCTGCAGCCAGGTTGCCGGCCAGTTACGACTCGCAGCAGCAGCGTTATCAGCTGTACGTGCCGCCGGTTTACAAGGCGAACAAGGCGTGGCCGCTGGTCGTGTTCATCTCCCCGGGCGATCAGCCGATGGGGTGGACGACCTGGAAAAAAGTCTGCCAGGAGAAGAAGGTCTTCTTCTGCTCGCCGTACGCAGCCGGCAACTCCTGCCCGGCGGGGCAACGCACGCGCATCGTCCTCGACATGATCGACGACGTTCGCCGGCAATACCGCATCGACCCGGACCAGACCTATCTGAGCGGCTTTTCCGGCGGCGGCCGCATGGCCTGCGCCATCGGCTTTTCCCTGCCTGAATGGTTCGGCGGCGTAGCCCCGGTGTGCGGCACCAACCCCATCAGCGAACCGACCTATCTGCGGCATCGCGTCCGCGACCGCCTGTCCGTCGCCTTCATCACCGGAGTGAAGGACTTCAACCGCAAGGAGAACGAAGAGTACATGCAGCCTTGGTTCGAGGAACTGGAGATTCGCTCGCGGCTCTGGGTGGCGCCGGGCGTGGCCCACGCCATACCATCCGGCGAGATCATGAGCCAGGTCTACGCCTGGCTGGAAAAGGACCTGGAGCGCCGCCGCCAGGATGCCAGGAAGCACTCGCTACTCGCCATGAACGCGGATGCAACCCCGACGCCGGAGCAGCAAGCGACGCGGCATCTCGAAGCAGCCGAGACAAGCCTCAAACAGGCCGACACCGCCTGGCAGGGCGTGACATTGCTGCAGGGCGCGGCGACGCGCTGGAGCAAGCTGGAGGCCGGTCAGCGCGCCCGCTCGCGCTTGAAGCAGATCCTCAATGACGAGAAGATCCTGGAAAGCGTCGCCAGGCAGGGAGCTGAGGACGAGCAGAAATCGCTGACCGCCCAGGGCCGCGCCCTCGAACGCTTCGGCGCCAGCGAGCAGGCCCTGCAAGCCTGGGAATCCCTGGCGAAGTACCATCCGGACACGCCAGCCGGCAAGTTCGCTGCCGAACGAGTGCGGCTGTTGCGCGTGAAGGTCAAAAGTTCAGGAAAGTTGAAATAACCTCGTGGACAGAGAAGCGTGACATGCCCGTCGTTTCGCAGCTGCTGGACGAACTCGCTGCGTCGGCTCGCCAGGCCGATGAGACTCCCGCATGGCCCGAGGCATCCTGGAACGTGGTGCGGCGCACGGGCATCCTGCGCGCCAACATCCCCGCTGAACATGGCGGCGAACCGCACAGCAGCAGCGAATTGCTGGAAGCATATGAGAGCCTGACGGGGGCGTGTCTGACGAGCAGTTTCATCCTGTCGCAGCGCGACGCCTCGATTCGACGATTGCTGGACCTCGGTTCGGCCGACATCCGCGCCCAGCTGTTGCCGCCGCTCGCTCGTGGCGAGACGTTCACGACGGTTGGCCTGTCGCAGCTCACCACGTCGCGGCAGCATGGCAAGCCCTCCCTTACGGTGAGGACCGACGGCGACGCTACCATCTTCGACGGCGTCATCCCCTGGGTCACCGGCGCCAGCCGCGCCGAGCACGTGATCATCGGCGCCGTATCGGAAGACGGCGGGCAGGTGCTCGCCGTGTTGCCGATGGATTCGCCGGGCGTCAGCGTCGGTCCGCCGCTGGAGCTGATGGCGATGCAGGGATCGATGACGGCGGAAGTTCGCTGCCGGGAGGTTCGCGTGGCGCGACACTGGCTGCTGGCCGCGCCAGGGCAGGCGGCGTTGCAGGCGTCGCGCGGCGGCACCGGCGGTCTGGAAACGTCCTGTCTGGGCCTGGGCTTGACGGCCGCCGCCGTCAGTTTTCTGCGCGCGGAAGCGGTACGGCGGTCCGACCTAACCGACGACGCTGAACGTCTGGACCAGCAACGGCAGGAGTTGCGCGGCGAGCTATTTCAGATGGCGGCGGGCCAGGCGAACCCGAAATCGGCCCAGTCACTGAGAATGCGGGTGAATACTCTTGTTCTCCATGCGACGCAGGCCGCGCTCACGGCCAGCAAGGGGTCCGGCTTTCTGCTCAGCCATCCCGCGCAACGCTGGGCCCGGCAAGCGCTATTCTTCCTAGTCTGGTCCTGCCCGGCCACCGTGGCGTCGGCGACCATGACGTATTTCAGCAATCCGGCCGCTTGCGGCCTGGCGTGATGGAGAATCTTGATGGAGCGCATGTGGCGCACGCACGATCTGAAGAATACCTACGACGTGGTCATCGTCGGCGGCGGCGTTCATGGCCTGGCTATCGCCTACTATCTCGGCAAGCGCGGCATGAAGCGCATCGCCATCCTCGACAAGGGCTATCTCGGAGGCGGCGCCAGCGGCCGCAACACCGCCATCATCCGCTCCAATTACCGCACGGCCCAGGGCGTCGCCTTCTACGACGAAAGCGTCAAGCTCTACGAGAACCTGTCTCTCGACCTGGATTACAACCTGATGTTCTCGCAGCAGGGACATCTCACGCTGGCCCACACCGATCGCGGCGTGACCACGCTGCGCGAACGGGCCGAGACGAATCGTCTGCTCGGCGTCAACAGCCGGCTCATCACACCAAAGGAAGTCGCCGAAATGGTCCCCGGCATGGACGTGAGCGCGTCGGCACATCAGCCGATTCTTGCCGGCCTCTATCATCCGCCAGGCGGCATCATCCGCCATGACGCCGTCGTCTGGGGCTATGCCCGCGGAGTGGACCGCATGGGCATCGAGATCCATCCGCAGACCGAGGTGACGGCCATCAAGACGACGTCTACCGCGGGCAACTCCGGCCGCCGCAAGGTTGACGGGGTCCTCACCAGTCGTGGCACGATATCGGCGCCGGTCGTCGTCAATGCTACGGCCGGCTGGTGCTCGATCATCGCCAACATGGTCGGTATCGATCTGCCCATCGTCACGCATCCGCTGCAGGCGCTGGTCACCGAGCGGTTGAAACCGTTCCTGCACCACGTCATCGTCTCGGCCACGCTGCACGTTTACATCAACCAGAGCGATCGCGGCGAGGTGGTCATCGGCGAGGAGATCGACCCTTATCCGAGCTACCGGCTGACATCGACATTTCGCTTTCTCGAGAACGCCGCGGCGCACACGCTCGAATTGTTCCCGTGCCTGGCGCGCGTCAAGGTATTGCGGCAATGGGCCGGGCTGTGCGACATGCCGCCGGACTTCGCGCCGATCATGGGGACGGTGGACGAGGTGGAAGGCTTCATTCTCGACGTGGGCTGGGGAACCTACGGCTTCAAGGCCGCCCCAGCCGCCGGCCATCGCATTGCCGAGCTGATCGCCACCGGCAAGACGCCACCGGTCTTGCAGCCGTTCGCGCTGTCGCGTTTCGCCAACATGGAACCCGTGGGCGAGAAGGCGGCAGCGGCCGTGTCGCATTGAACCCGTGGATCCGCGTTACCTGTACTTGCCTGGATGAACGGCGCCGGTCAATAATTGAGTCGGACACGCTCGCGTACTTGTGGATGGCGGTCATGCGTTACCGAGTGAAAGAGATTTTCTACACCCTGCAAGGCGAGGGAGCGAACACCGGCAAGCCGGCCGTGTTTTGCCGGTTCGCGGACTGCAACCTGTGGTCGGGCAAGGAAGCGGACCGAGCCAGCGCGATTTGCCGGTTCTGCGACACCGATTTTGTCGGCATTGACGGCGCGGGCGGTGGCGCATTTGCGGAACCAGACGATCTCGCGAATGCCGTCGCCGGTTGCTGGCCATCGGGATCGGGCGACGGCCAGCGCATGGTCGTGTTCACCGGCGGCGAGCCGTTGCTGCAGCTTGACGAAGCGCTGGTCAAGGCCATGCATGCGCGACACTTCACGGTGGCCATCGAGACGAACGGCACGTGCCAGCCGCCGCCCGGCATCGACTGGATCTGCGTCAGCCCGAAGGCCGGCGCGCGGCTGGCGCTGCGCGTGGGAGATGAATTGAAGCTGGTGTTTCCGCAGGAGGGGGCCGTGCCGGCGGAATTCGAGGGGCTGGCGTTCCGGCACTTCTTCTTGCAGCCGCGCGACGGGCCAGAGCGCGAACGCCACACGCAACTTGCCGTTCGTTATTGCCTCGAACACCCGCGCTGGCGCTTGAGCCTCCAGACCCAGAAGTACCTGGGCATTCCGTAGCGCCTGGGGCCTGAATGCGTCAGCACGCGCGACTGGTCAACTGGTTGGCCGGTTGGCTGGTTGGCCGGTTTGCAAGAACTGCTGGACATTCCCGACGGCTGATTCCTACAATGGTCTTTTGGTTCTCGCGGTCGCGCGGTGCGGCGCGAACGCGCAACGTAAATGGCGAATATCGTGCGGGAGGATGTTGCGTGGCGATTGTTCAGGTGCAGGACTTGATCGAAGCGGGCGTTCACTTCGGGCATCGGGCCAGTCGCTGGAACCCGAAGATGCGGCCATTCATTTATGGCAAGCGCAACCTCATCCACATCATCGATCTGCGTGAAACGGTTCGCGGCCTGCTGCGGGCCTACCGTTTCCTGGCCCAGCTTTCCAGCCGCGGCAGCCTCGTCCTGTTCGTCGGCACCAAGCGGCAGGCCAAGGAAGCCATCGAGCGCGAGGCCAAACGCTGCAAGATGCCCTACGTCAATGAGCGCTGGCTGGGAGGCACCTTGACCAACTACCGCACCATCCGCGACCGCCTCAAGCGGCTGCACGAACTGGAGGCGTTGTGGCTGCCCGCCGGCGAGAAGCCGGACAAGATGGACATGACCGCGTACATGCAGACCATGCTCAATGAGTCCGGCAAGCTGGACTTTGCGAGGTCGCCGGAGTCGGCCGCCATCCGCGGCTACAGCAAGAAGATGGTGGCCCAGCTCAATCGCGAGCTTTCCAAGATCACCCGCAACCTCCAGGGCATTCGCGAGATGAACCGCCAGCCGGACGCCCTGGTCGTGGTCGATCCGCACCGTGAGGATATTGCCGTCAAGGAAGCGCAGCGCATGGGCGTGACCACGGTGGCCCTGATCGACACCGACAGCGATCCTGATAAGGTCGATCTGCCGATTCCCGGCAACGACGACAGCATTCGTTCCATCGAATTGATGCTGGCCAAGCTGTCGGATGCCGTGCTGGAAGGCCGCGCCTCGCTGCCTCCCGAGCAAGCCAGCCCGCGCGGCCGCGCCGGGTAGGCTTGCGAACGCGCACTGGGTAGTGGAATTCGCAAGAATTCCGAGAATGGTGCCGCAGGCAAGAAGTCGGAATTCTTGCGAATTCCGCTACGGCTGGCGAGTCGCATGCCTGGCGAACCCGTAAGTCAACTCGCTTGTCGTTTCTTCGTGCCGCGTTATTTCGATATTTCAACGGAACCCCATCCGCTCAGGCAGAGCGGGCTACATTGTGAGGATTGCCATGAGCATTGCCGCCAACGACGTCAAGACGCTTCGCGAACGCACCAACGCGCCCTTCATGGATTGCAAGGCCGCACTCACCGACGCCGGCGGCGACATGGAAAAAGCCATCGAGATCCTGCGCAAGAAGAATGCCAGCATTCAAGCCAAGAAGGGTGAGCGTGAAATCGCCGAGGGACGCATCGGCGTCTTCATCGACCCGGCCAAGAAGATCGGCGCTATCCTGGAAATGCGCTGCGAGAGCGCCCCCGTCGCCAAAAACGACATGTTCATCAAGCTGACCGACGACCTGGTCCGGCAAGTCGCCCTCAAGGAGCCGGCCAGCGTCGAGGCACTAATCGCCCAGCCGTTCATCGACGACGCCAAGAAGACGGTGCACGACCGCATCGGCGATGTCATCGGCCTGATCCGCGAGAACATGAAGCCGCATCGCTTCATCCGGCTCACCGGCCTGCTCGGCGCCTACATTCATCACGACGGCTCGGTCGGCGTGTTGCTGCAAGTTGAGGGGGACAAGGCCGAGGCGCAACTGCTGCGCGACGTGTGCATGCACGTGACGGCCAAGAACCCGGCCGCCGGCCGCCGCGAGGAGGTCGATGCCGCCATGCTCGAAAAGGAGAAGGAGATCGCTCGCGCGCAGGCCGCCGCCACCGGCAAGCCAGCCAACATCGTCGAGAAGATCGTCGAGGGCAAGATGAAGACCTGGTTCGCCGAGAACGTTCTCGTCGAGCAACCCTTCGTCAAGGACGACTCGAAGACCGTCGGCGACCTTCTCAAGTCGGCCAACGTCAAGCTGGTTCGTTTCGTACGCTACAAGGTCGGCGAGTTGACGTAAAGGTTGACCGAGCCGTTCGCGCGCTACCCAACTGCGTGCCTCATCGTTGCGAGAGAATCGCCGTTCGGCGTCGCTCCTGCCGTCGGCCCTCGACGGAGAATCTCGATGAAGCAGCGCATCCTGTCGGCCTTGTGCGCGGCGATGTTGCTGGTCGGCGTCTTGTCCGCCGGCGAAGCCCTTAGGTCCGGCCCGCAGGTCGGCAGCAGCAAGATCCCGGCCTTCAACCCGCTCAATTGCACTGGCGCACACGAAGGAAAGAGGACCTGCCTGGTCCGCTTGAATGGCGGGAATCCGGTGGCCATGATCTTCGCCCGAGACGTCAGCGCACCGTTGACGCGCCTGATCAAGATGATCGACGAGGCTACCGCTCGAAACTCGAAAGCACGCATGGGCAGCTTCGTGGTCTTTCTGAGCGACACGATTGGCAGCAAGCAACTCAAGGAACTGGCGACAAGAGAACGGCTCAGGCATTGCGTGCTGAGCCTTCATGCCCCCGACGGTCCCAAGGGCTATGGCCTCGCCAGGGAGGCGGACGTCACCGTCGTGCCTTACCGCAACCGCCACGTCATGGCCAACCACGCCTTCCGCAAGGGTGAGCTGAACGACGCGGCCATCAGCAAGATCCTGGCCGACGTGCCCAAGATTCTCCCCAAGGCGAAAGCCAGATAGCCGGGCACCATGGAGATGTTGCGGATCAGCGAGCGTGACATTCGCCGGCACGCGCCCTCGACCGCGCTGTCGGCCTGCTGGCGCCAGTGGCGTGCGGAGCGACGTCTGGCACGGGGCGGCGTCCACTTTCGCGGCACCGATTGCCAGGCCATCGCCGACGCTTACGCCGCCATGTCGGACCAGGATTTCGACGCCATCAATGCCCGTCAGGACTGGGCCAACTGGCGGACCATCCCGCGGGCCATGTCAACGCACGTGCCTGATCGGCCGCTGCGCGTCATCGACCTCGGTTGTGGCGCCGGCAGTTCCACGCGCGTGCTGGCCTTCTACTGCCCCGCCGGCTCGCGGATCACCGGCTACGAATTGGTTCCGGCGCTGCTTGACGTCGCGTGCCGACGGGCCTACCGGCATCGCGATGGTCGGCCTGCCGATGTCGCGTTCGTCTGCCAGCCCGTCACCGACGAACTGCGTGCCCGCGACGGTGGCCGGCTGCCGGACGGCAGCGTGGATCTTGCCAAGGCCAGCGGCATCGTCGGCCATCACCTGAGCGCCCAATCGGTACAGCCGCTGATCGGTGAGCTGCGCCGGGTCATCTTGCCGGATGGCATTGCCATGCTCGACGTCGGTCCGGAATTGCCGGCCGACGTGTTGACCCCCCTTCTGGCCGGGCACGGCTTTACCCACCTTGGCAGCAAGAAGAGCTGGTTCCTCGACCCGACGGCGCAGCTGATTTTTTGCCGGCAGTCAACCACCGGCACGGCCTGATTCTTTGACACAGCGTTGATCGCAACCTACACTTGCGCGGTGTCCTAGTACCCAGATGGGAGATCCTCATGCCTCTGCAACTGCTGTGCGCCCTGGTGGGAATGATGCTGGTCCTGGGAGTGTACTTCTGGTTCGTCCGCAAGCCGGAACAGACGAAGCAACCAGACCAACCGTAGAATGTGAGGGAGGCAGTCGGGACGGCGGTTCCCAGTTCGGGAATAGATCCGTCCCTCTGTCGTGAACTCCCGAGCATTTAATGGACCTTATCTATCTGGACCATGGCGCCACCACGCTGCTGCTGCCGGAAGTGTGGGAGGCCATGCGCCCATTTCACTTCCAGCGCTCCGGCAATCCCGCCAGCAGCCACCACGCCGGCCGCAGCGCTCGCCGGGCCCTCGAAGACGCTCGTGAGCGCATCGCGCAGCGCCTTGACGCCCAGCCGGACGAGGTCCTCTTCACCAGCGGCGCCACCGAGGCGAACAACCTCGCCATTTTCGGTCTCGCCGGCCAACCTCCCAACCGCATCGTTGCCAGCTCGATCGAGCATCCATGTGTGAGCGAGCCGGTTCGCCAGTGCGCCGCTGCCGGCTTCGAGGTCCAGTGGCTGCCGGTGACAGCCGATGGTCTTGTGCCGGCGGATGCCCTGCGAAATGTCGCATGCGGGCTTGCCTGCGTGATGCTCGCCAATCACGAAACCGGGGCCGTGCAACCGGTGACCGAACTGGCGGCCAGCGTGGCCGGGCGGGCGGCTTTTCATTGTGACGCGGCAGCGGCCGTCGGCAAGCTGCCCGTATCTTTTCGGCGGCTGGGCGTCACCGCCCTGACACTGAGCGCTCACAAGTTTCACGGACCCAAGGGTATCGGTGCTCTTGTGCTCCGCCGTGGCGTGCGCTTGCAGCCACGGCTGTTCGGCGGCCATCAGCAGTATGGGCTGCGCCCGGGCACCGAACCCGTCCCTCTGGCCGTCGGCATGGCGACTGCCCTCGAACTGGCCTGTGCCCAGCTTGCCGAGCGGCATGAGAAGGTTGTGAGCCTGCGGAATCACTTTCTCGAGATCGTTCGCCGGGCGGCGCCGATCGTGGTCAATGGGCCCGAAGACGGCGGCGTGCCGCACACGCTGAACGTGTCGTTTCCCGGCTGCCGCGCCGATATGCTGCTCATGACGCTCGACCTGGCGGGTGTGGCCTGCGCCACCGGTTCGGCGTGCTCGAGCGGTTCGCTGCTGCCGTCGCCCGTCCTCAAGGCGATGGGTGTGGCCGATGACGCACTGCGCTCCGCCCTGCGCTTCACCTTCAGTTTCGTGCTCACGCAGGCCGAGGTGGCGGAAGCGGCACGGCGCGTGGTTGACGTGGTGACAAAGCTGCGGCGCTAATTGATCGCAAGGGAGGGCGAGGCTCCTGCCGAGCCGTGGAGTTACAAGCACGCGGGTTCACGGCTCGGCAGGAGCCTCGCCCGCCTCGCCCTCCCGACCATCGACCATTGTCTGACCGCAAGCGCGAGGACAGCATGGCTCCCGTGATCGGCATCACGACGTATCCGAGTAACGAGGATGGCTCGTTCACCTTGCCGGCGTTATACGTAGCGGCGGTGCGCCGGGCCGGCGGCCTGGCCCTGCTGATTCCGCCCGGCGAACCTCGGCTTGACGCGCTTCTTGACCGACTCGACGGCGTGCTGCTGACGGGGGGCGGCGACCTGGATCCGGCTCTCTATGGCGGCCAGCACCATGATACGATTTACAATGTGAGCGCCGAGCGCGACGCGTCCGAGATCGCCTTGGTGCGCTCCTGGTTGCCGCGCCGCAAACCGCTCCTGGGCGTGTGCCGCGGCTGCCAGGTCGTCAATGTCGCTCTGGGCGGGACGCTCATCGAGCATCTGCCGGACGTGGTGGGCGATGAGGTGCTGCATCGCCTGCCGCCGCGCCGGCCAGGACCTCATGACATTCGCCTCGGAGCGGACTCGGCCCTGGCCGGCGTGATCGGCCAGACGACTTTCCCGGCCGCGTCCTGGCATCACCAGGCAATCCGGCAACCGGCGCCGACACTGCGGCCCGTCGCCTGGGCGCCGGACGGCGTCATCGAAGGTGTCGAGATGCCGGACCATCCCTGGCTGCTCGCCGTGCAATGGCACCCGGAACTCACTGCCGAGGTGGATCTGTTACAGCAGCGCTTGTTCACCGCACTGGTCCAGGCCGCCCGCCAAATGGCATGAGTCGCTGAGCGCACATGGTCGAATCTCGGGAGGGCGAGGCGGCGAGGCTCCTGCTGAGCTGTAAAACCGCTTGTTCATAGTTGATCCACGGCTTGGCAGGAGTCTCGCGCTCCCTTTTCAGTCGTAATTCTTGCGATGAATCTTCACCAAGCCAGCGCGGGAAAGATCATCTCGAGGACCGTCGCGGCGTAGAGGTGCCGGAGCGTTTATTCGGCCTGTTTCCGATCCTCCACAGATTTGATCCGCGAGGTATTCGTCCTGACTTGTTCAGCCACGCCGATGCGCGACGCTCGCGCTACCAGCAATTGTATGGCAATCTAGAGTCTCTCAACCCGGACCATGCTGATGGTGGACCATTCTTCGTCGCCATCATCATACTTGATGTGGATCCTTGCACCGTCTTGCTCATCGACTTCCCCAGGGAAATAGGCCGGACCACCCTTGTAGCGGCCAAAGACCCGGGAGCCTGCCTTGATGTCCAGGGGCGCAATTTGCTTGGCGGTTACCAGAGCCTGGTCGCCGTCGTCGAACAGTACATGGTACTTGTCTCCCTCCTGCAGCCTGATCACTGCGGGATAGAAAAAAACCTCGGGATACCACTGAGCCAGGATCCTTTGACCGACCGACCAGGTCGCAGCCATGGACGCACCTCCAATTCTCGCCGAAAAAATCCATGCAGGCCGTGGGGGCGTGGTCGTCTGAAAGCTACCACGTGTATTGCCCCAGCACCCACCACGCGGAGCTTGCATCACGACAAGCATGCCCGCGATCATGAACACCATTCTGGCCATCACTCCCGGCGAATACAAGTGCGTGGCCTGCTTTTGCGAACCCGCATTTGCGAAACGAAGAATGGCTGGCGTGGGCGCGCTGCTGTTTGCTACACTTCATAGGTGCCTGTGCTACATCTGTCGCAGGCCTTGCGAAGCCATTGCCGACTGCTGGATTGCCATGACCTGGATCAAGACCACTTCGCCGCAAGACGCCGGAGGCGACATGCTACGCATCTACCAGGAGGTGCAGGCACTTTATCCGCTCGAGTACCGGGAGGTGGTGCCGGCGGTGCAGCGGGGCGATGGCACGGCGGACAGCATCGTGGCGGCGCATAGCCTCATTCCCGAGGCGATGCGGCACGCCATGTCGGCGTTCGGCGTGCTGCTGTCTCCGGACTTGCCGCTGACGCGGCGGCAACACGAGATGATCGCCACGGTCGTGTCGGTGCTGAACGATTGCTTCTACTGAAAGGAGAGCCACGCCGAGTTCCTTCGCCGGGCATCGCTGGACGAGGAACTCGCCGCCGCGTTGCGGCGGGACTACACGACGGCGCCGCTCTCCGACGCGGATCGGGCCATGCTCGATTTCGCCGCCAAGTTGACGCGCCATGCCTACAAGGCGACGCGCGCCGACCTCGACGGCCTCCGCAGCCACGGCTTCGACGACCGGGCCATCCTGCAAATCACACTGATCGCGAGCTGGTTCAACTACATCAATCGCGTGGCGGACGCGCTGGGAGTGGGCAGGCAATGAGCTGGCAACTCCCGGTCTGGTACGGAACCAAGGGATGTCACTGATGTCACTGGCCGCGCGAGGCCGTTCCGTCGCTGGAGCCCATGATGGGGACTCCTGTCGGCAGCGGTCGGCCCGCAACCTCCATGCCATTGTGATAGAGCACATCGCGCAGCTGACGGAACAGGCCAAAGCTATCCGGATAGACCCAGAACGTCACGACCGTATGATCAGGTAGGGCGCCTTCCAGAGCCTGACGGAAGCTGGAGCCTGATTTGAGAGCTTGCTCGAACGTCTCGCCGCGGTTGTCGGTGATTGGCTCCAGCACCCAGCGATGGAACAGGACCGAAGCCAGATAGCCCTGGCGTTGCACGCCATAGTTCAGGCGAAAGGCGCCGATGGAGCTGGTCACCGCGACGGCGCGACCGCGTCGTTCCAGCTGGTCTTGCAGATCGCGCACCTGATGCTCGATTTCGAGGAGAAACGCCGGCAGGTCGATGAACGTGACGCGACCGCCGCGGCACTCGAACATCAGCTCGTCGGTCGCGACCGGCTTGCTGAGCGGCGTGCGAAACCGCAACACCTTGTTCTTGAGCGGCATCTGGTCGAGCTCTTTGATCTGCCGCAGCAATTCTTCCTGATGTTTTTTCAGGTCGGCCAGCGCGAGGGGCGGGCCGGCGGGGGGGCTGGCGGGCGGGCTGACGGAAGGGCTCTTGTCCCCCTCCGCCTCCAGCAGCGCGCGGCCGACAAGTTCTTCTTGCTCGCGCTTGCTGGTCAGGGAGGCCAGCTCCAGCGTGACGTGCTGGGTCTTGCTCTGGACCTTCTCGATATCCTTGAGCTGCTCAAGAAGGCGAAGACGCGTCTTCTCCAGTTCCGCCCTGGCGAGCAGCAACTCGCGGCTGAGCGGATCATCGGCGGCCTTGAGCGGCGCGTCGTCCGGGGGCGTCTGCCTGGTGTTCTCCATCGACGCATGGTAGGCTCGCGCCCCCACCCAGGCCACCAGGATCAGGCGGATGATGATTCCGCACAGATTGGCGACCAGGTCCAGGAACGAATCAAAGTTGAAGGTGACCTCCGCGGGAGGAGGCCGCCGGCGTCGGTACATGGTGTTTCCGGGGTGTTTCCAGGGCAAAAGTTCTTCCTTTTGCCTTTCCTTATCTCCCCTCCTCTTGTGCGTTTTCGCGAGTCATCGGCAGGTGCAACGACTCCAGCATCGGGTATGCCAGGTAGTAGGACCGCAAGCCGCCGGGTTGAATCTGGAAGCGCAGCACCGGGCGATAGGGCGGCTCCCCCTGCCGGACCGTGGCCTGGCGACGCGCGATCAATTTCGTGATAGTCTGCACCAGCTTGTGATTTGGGTCCGGCCGCATCGGCAGGTCGCCATTTTCGAAGCGAATGCCCCACGGCTGGATGACGATGGCTTCCTCGGTGCACTCGAGCACGATCGCATAATCGCGATTGCCCAGCATCCGGCTGAGTGGCACCACCGGCCGCGCTTTGGGCTTGGCCGTGCCGAAACGTGGGCCACCCAGATACGGCAAGCCCGGTCCATCGCCCGACTCGGCGTCCGGCGGCGGCGGCAGCCCGATGCGCGGCGGAGGCTCATTCGCTGAATGGTCTTCCGGCGCGGATGTGTCCGGACTCGCTGTGCCGGCAGGCGACGACGGCCTGCCCTGCCACGGTCCCGCAGCACCTGGTTTGGGCGATCCTTCTGTCGGCGAGGTTGGCCCCTGTCCTCTCGGGAGCGCGCCGGGTTCCGACATTTCTGCTCCGCCCGTGCGTGGTCCGTTTGGTGCTTGTCCGCCTGGTGCTTGTCCGCCTGGTGCCTGTCCGCCGGCATTGCCGAAATCGATGGACGCCAAGCCAGGCGGCCAACCCGGATTGACGCTGCCTTTTGCGGCGCCGCCTTGCCCTGGGCCCGGTGCGGTCGATGAATCGGCGGGCCAGCCAGGCGTCACGCTCTTCCATGGACCGGATAGTTTGCCATTCTGCCCGCGTGGCACTCCGCTTGCGTTTGACTGGCCGCCGCTCGTCGCATTCCCGGTACCCTCTGAGGGAAACGCGGCATCAGGCTTCGAGCCCTTGGCGATGCCGCCGCCGATGACTGTTCCTTCACCCGAGCCGCCACCGTCGCCGCCGTTGAAGCCCAGCTTCGGAAGCGAAGGCGAGCCAGTGGCGACGCCGACACCCGGTGTCGTGCCAGCGCCGGAGCCAGTGCCCGCTGCAGATGGCGTCATACCAGTGGTAGCGCCGTTGCCGTCGTTCAAGGCGGTTCCCGGAGGGGCGCCGCGGTTGCCGCTGTGGAAGCCGGGCAGGCCGCCGTCGCCGTCGCGATGGGACGTCAGCGGCGGTGGCACGCGCGGCGGGCCAAGGACGCTGGCGCTGCCGGGCTGGGCGATGCTGCCTACCGCGGGCGGTGCCTGCCAGGGCTGCGCCGGCCGCGGCTGCGCCGCCAGGCGTTCCTCCGAGGCAAAGTCAAATTCCCAGTCGGCCTCGACCAGTTCGTAGCCGTAGTCGATGCTCGATCCGCGCAGGGCGCCCTGGGCCAGCGTGTAGGCGGTGATGCCATCGGGCCGGACCAGGAACAGCAGATACGCGCGCTGAGGCGCCTCGGCACGCCGGTCCACCTCGGTGCGGATGGCAGCAAGACCGATCGCGTAGTCTGGAAGCGTCCGCGGCTGGGGATAGAACGTCAAGCCGGAGCGGTTGCATTCCACGTAGACAGGCTTGCGGGTATCGCCGCGCTTGCCGCCGTAGGGGACCAGCGAGAACGCCTGCTCCTGTCGTCGGCGCGCGAGCTTCAGCGCCTCGAGCGTCTGTTCGAGCTCGATCAAGTCGCGGGCCAGTTGCTGGATGGCCTGCTGCTGCTGGGCCTGCTGCTGGATGGCCTGTTGCTGCAAGGCTTGTTGCTGCAGCGCGTGCGCTTTCTCCTCGTCGCGCCTGGTCTTTGCGATGGCACTGCGCCACTGGGCCATGCTGGCGCGTAGCCGATCGAGATCCTCCTTGCCGCGAGCCAGCGCTTGCGCGGCGGCCTGATGTCGCGCTTGCTCCAGGCGCAGATTTTCCACCGCGACCACGGACTGACTCCGCAGATTCTTGAGCTGTGTTTTCAACTGCTCGAGCTGGGCGGCGAGCAGCGCGTGCAGGGCGTGGCGCTGCCGCTCCCACTCCTCGCGGCGTCTGGCCATCTCGGTTTCGTCAAGTAGCTGGGCGAGCTCTTGTGCCGCCAGCGCCTTGTTGCGGGCCACGATCTTGGCCCGGCGATCGATCACGAGCAGCAACAGAATCAGCGAGCCCATGGCGCACAACAGGACCGCCAGGAACGGGAACGTGCTCACCTGCAAGCCGGAGCGGCGGCGTCTCATGCAGCTTTCCCCGGCCTCGGGCCCATCGCCTGACTGCCACCGGTGCGCGCCGACAGCAGATGAATGGCGGCCGTCAAGCTCTCGACCGCCTGCTCGAATGTCCCGGCGCTGGCCAGCGCGGCCAGGTTGCGCTGCAACGTGTCCTGCAAGCGCGTGAGCTGGCTGTCGTCCTCGTGCAGGCGGGCCAGCATGTCGCCCTGTGCCGCGAGCCGCTCCGCCACCTGTGCCATTGCCGCCTGGTGTTCGCGGCCCGTATCGCGCAGCACAGTCGCCAGCGCGGTCAGACCCTCGTACAGGGCACGGCTGCGCTCCACGGCCTGCTTCTCGACTTCGGCGAGCCGCTGGCTGTGGCTGGCCAGTGTCCGCTCGATGGCGCTTTCCATGACGGCGCGCAGCTTCTCGCCCTCGCGCTGGGCGCCTTCGTTCCAGTGCTTTTCGGCGGATTGCAGGCTTCGCGCCCAGATGGCTGCCTGTTTCTCGACGAGCTGCTCGGTGGCCTTGACCATGAGCTGCAAGTTCTGGCGGAAGGCGTGGCTGGCGCCGTCCGCGTCCGGGCCGGTGCGCTCGAAGCGATGCGCCAGCCGATCATCGACGAAGGCATCGACGCTGGCCAGCGTGCGCTGCTCGAAGCGGTCGACGAGGTAGTTGAGGAACATCAGGATCATCGTCAGGCCCAGCGCCAGCGCCGTGGTATCGAACGCCTTGGACAGGCCGTCGGTCACGGTGCTCAACGATTTTTCGAGAACCTCGGGAGTGACGCCGACAATGGCCTGCGTGATGCCCAGTACCGTGCCCAGGAAGCCGAGCATGGGGATGGCCCAGGTGATGAGCCGGACCATGGCGAAGCTGCTGTCCAGCGCGATGGCATCGTTGTCGGACAGGGCCCGCATTTGGTCGTCCAGCCCGTGGGCCGAGTTGCGGCCGCGGACAAAATCGAGCAGCCCCAGCACGCGCCGCCACACGAGCGAGTTCCGCGCCACCCTTCCGGACTGCCAGAGCTCATTGGCCAGCGTCTCGGCCTCCTGCACCGGCGCCGGCTGACCGTCCCACGCCGGCACGTTGATCGAGCGGAACGCGGCCCGCTCTTTCGCCTGGGCCAGCAACTTGCCGACGAGCAGGCCAAGCCCGCAACAGAAGAGCACCACCTCGGCATGCTCGACGGGATGCTCGACGTAGCGGCGCAGCTCGGTGTCCTCGAACGGCCCGTACAGGATGATCGCCAGCACAGCGACGCCGAGCGGCAAGCCGAAGACGAACGCTGCCAGGTTGGCCAGCGCCGGCCGCCGCGAAGCACTAGACAGTCCGGGACTCTTGCCATTGCTCATGACATTGCCTCACTTCGCCCCTACGGCGAACGGATCACTATATTTACATCGACCGTGCGGGAGGGGGGAGGATAGCGTTTTCCCTCAACCCGTCAAGCCGCCGCGGAATGGACGCGAATCCACCAAAACTGGAGCACCCAGGCGACCTGGGCAGATATCGACATGGCTGACAACCGAACGCGCCTGCTTTCTCTGTTCCGCCAGCGTGCCTTCTCCTTCGGCAAGTTCACGCTTGCCTCGGGCAAGGAAAGCAGCTACTACGTCAACAGCAAGAAGGCGCTGTTCAACTCGGAAGCACTGGCCCTGCTCGCCGACGCGCTCTGGGAAAAGACCAAGGACCTGGACATCCAGGCAGCCGGCGGGCTCGAGGTCGGCGCCATCCCCATGGCTGTCGCTCTGGCGCAGCGCTATCATCTGGAAGGACGAGCCCTGGAGGGCTTCTTCGTCCGCAAGCAGGTGAAGGACCACGGCAGCAAGGACCGCATCGAGGGCGTGGTCCCGCCGGGCAGCCGAGTGGCCGTCCTCGACGATGTGCTCACCACCGGCGGATCGGTACAACAGGCGATCACGGAGCTAGAAAAGATTGGCGCCCGCGTCGCCGCCGTCATCTGCATCGTGGACCGTCTTGAAGGCGCCTGTGAACTGCTGTCCCCGCGCTACAACTACCTGCCGATCTTCACCATCCGCGATTTCGGCATCGAGCGTTAAGGCGCCATGCCGACCGACATTCACTTGCGGAAAAAGAACTCCTCCGCGGTTCGGCGGAGTAGCCAGTCCTTGTCATCGTCGCTGAGGCACTTGAGACGACGGCGGACCAGGTCGATGCTGTCGCGATAGGTGTGCTTGTCCTGCACCTGGAAGGGGCAATCGCTTTCCCACATGCAACGGCGCGGGCCGAATGCTTCGACGACGCGCTGGATCAGCGGCGCCAGGTCGGTGTACGGCGGCGCTTTCTTGCCGAGCGCGTAGAAGGCGCCCACCTTGAGCATGACGCGTTTGTGCTTGGCCAGCGCGCACAGCGCCTTCACGTCCTTGTCGGCGATCTTGCCGTTGGCGCCGATGCGGCAGATGTGGTCGATGATCACCGGCGTGTCCGGGAACTGCTTGCACATGCGATCCAGTTCGGGCAGGGCGTCCGGATTGATGAGACAGCTCATCGCCAGGTTGAGCTTGGCGCCGGCCTTGAACATGCGGCCATAGCCTTCGGGCTGCAGCCAGCGTGCTGGCGGCTGCCGGCTCAGCTCGGGATGAATGCGAAAGGCCCGCACCCGCCGCCTGGCCAGCTCCGCCATGCGCCGTTCCGGCTCCTTGGCGAGCGGATCGATGACGGCCGTGCCGGAAAACACCTCCCGGTACAGGTCCATGGAGTCGAGCATGTAGCTGTTGTCGAAGCCGTAGAAGCTCATCTGGATCAGGTTGATGCGCGTCACGCCCTCGGGCCGGCTGTGCTTGAGCAATTCCTCCGGCGTGAACGAACGCGGCATCATCTGCTCGCGCTTGTAGCCCCTGGCGAGCGGATAATGGGACGTGTCCGGAGTCCAGACGTGGACATGTGCGTCGATGAAGTTGCTCATGGGGGGTAGTGTAAATAGGCGGGGACGAAGAGGCAACGCCCCAGTTTGCCGTGCCTGGCACAGCGTGCGCAGTCACGAAGCAATGAGGCAAAAGACGCACAAGTCGCGGACGATCATGCGTAGCTGGGGTAGAATCGCCTGGACTGGAGTCGCCCGGCGATCCTTGCGGGGGGCTGAAGATGGGACCAGCAGTTGCGTGGAAAGTGTGCGGGACCTTGTTGACGCTGGGGCTTGCTTCCCCGCTGGCGCAGGCACGAGACGACGACTTCGCGGCGCTGCAGCGCATGATCCTGCCCGGCAAGGGGGATTCACGCTGGCTCGGTGTCGCCTGGCAGCCGGCCAGCAACATCTGGGCGGCGCGGCAGAAGGCGGCGCGCGAGGGCAAGCCCATCTTTCTTTGGTACATGGCCGGCGAACCGCTGGGCCCGTGCTGAGCGCAGGGCTACCTAGACGGCCGTGCTGCCGTCAATCGCGTCGCCGCCGACATCAACGACAAGTGCATCAACATTCCCATCAACGGCCACATGCTCTCCTGGCTGGCGAAGACCGACGGCGTCGCCGGCGCGTTCATCAAGGCCAATCGCCATCCCTCCGGCGGCAACTGCTTCGTGCTCACCACGCCAGGCGGCAAGAAGCTGGCAGGCGGCAACGGCCCGCAAGGCGCCGAGCACGCGCTCAAGCTTGGCTTCGAACAATGGCAAAAGCTCAGCGAAGCAGAACGCAAGAATCTGCCGCCCGGCCAGGAGATTCAGCCGCCCGAGGCGAAGCGCTGCGCGCCGCCACCGGGCGGGCTGATCGTGGCCACCTACGTCCGCAACCTGAAGCGCGATGCCGATGGCAAGCTGGCCCGCATCACCCGCGACGACATCAAGGACCGGAAACGCTATCCGGACTGGAGCATGGTCTACACCGAGCCGGCGCGGTTCAACCTCTGGCTCACCGAGACGGAGTGGAAGTCGTTGCTCCCCGCCGGCGCCGACCGGGGCAAGGTCATCGAGGTGCCGGAACCCATTCGTCGTCGCATCTTCTGCTACCACCTGGCCGACGGCACCTACGGCCTGCCGGGGCACTGGCAGCCGGCGCACATTCGCTCCGGCACGATGTCGCTGACCGTCGAAGAGACTTCGCCGCTCCTGCGTCTACGACTGCGCGGCGCCGCGCTGCTGGCCACGGATGCCGATCTCGCCAAAGCCCATCACGGCTACGACGTCAAGCTCGACGGCCTGCTGGAATACGACCCGGCCAAGAAGCGGTTCACGCGCTTCGACATCGCGGCCATCGGCGACTGCTGGGGCGGCGACTGGGAAGGCGGCCGCTTCAAGCGTCCCGGCCGAGCGCCGCTGGGCGTCGCCTTCCAGCTTGTTCCCGGCAATAGCGCGGTGGATCGCGTGCCGCCGCTGGTGCACATGGACCGAAAACAGGTGTACGACGCCTACTTTCGATAGCGAAATGATCGTTGCGTAAGTCCGTGAGCAGTCGCCAGCAAGAAATGCGTGGCTCCTGCCCAGCCGTGGAGCAGAGCCCGATCTTCTTTGTTCGCGCCAGCATTGAAGTATGGTAGAATTCTCTACCAAATATGGAGGCTACGTGTTGATCATCCACGATGCTGCCACGAGGCTGTGCGATCAGCTGACGAGACGCGATTGGCTGCACATTGGCGGACTGGCGGCACTCGGTCTGACAGCACCGCTGCTGTCGCAAGCGCGCGGCCAAACGCGCGGATCGCCAGGGCGGGCCGGGTCGTTCGGCAAGGCGCGGTCCTGCATCATCGTGGGATTGACAGGCGGGCCGCCACAGCACGAGACGTGGGATCCGAAGCCGGAGGCCCCGGAGGAGATTCGGGGACCGTTTCGCCCGATCGCGAGTTCCGTTCCGGGGCTGCAGGTCTGCGAGTTGATGCCGCGGGTTGCCCAGCAAGCGCATGAGTTCGCGGTGTTGCGGGCCGTGTCGACGCGTGACAACGCCCATTCCTCGAGCGGCTATTACATGCTGACGGGCGTGGCGCATGTGCCGCCGAACGCCGAGAGCGTGCGGCCCGGCGCCCCCAACAACTGGCCGAGCTTGGCGGCGCTGGTCAATCGGCTCAAGTCGCTGCCCGGAGGCATGCCCGCTTCGGTGGTGCTGCCCGAGCACATCTGGAACGATGGCAACATTCCGTGGCCCGGCCAGGATGCCGGCTTTCTCGGCCGCGCCGCCGATCCATGGCTCGTGCATTGCGATCCGTCGGCGGCGAACTTTCAGATCCCGACCGTCGCGATGCCGCCCGAGATGACGCCGCTGCGCTTCGATGAACGCCGCTCGCTCCTGGAGCAGGTCAACCGACATCTCGCTGGACTCGAGCGGAGTTCCGCAGCGGTGAACTACGGTCATCAGTTCCGGCAGGCTGTCGACATGATGCGGACCGGCAACGTGCGCCGGGCCTTCGACCTGCAGCAGGAACCGGCGGCCCTGCGTGATCGTTACGGTCGATCGCGCTATGCGCAGAGCGTGCTGCTGGCGCGGCGGCTGGCCGAAGCCGGCATCTCCCTGGTCCAGATCAACTGGACACGGATGGGGCCAAATCTGCCGAACCAGGGCGGCTGGGACACGCATGAAAAGAACGCCGAATCGCTGCGCGGCCACCTGATGCCGCTCCTGGATCGCGCAGTCAGCGCCCTGATCGAGGACCTCGCGGAGCGCGGCCTGCTCGAGGAGACACTGGTCGTGTGGATGGGCGAATTCGGCCGCACTCCGCGGCACAACGCCAACGGCGGGCGCGATCACTGGGGCTCGGTCTTCTCGCTGGCGCTGGCCGGAGGCGGCGTCCGCGGCGGTGTCGTCCATGGCGCGTCGGATCGCATCGGCGGCTACCCGCGTGAAGGAATGGTCACGCCGCAAGACCTCACGGCGACCATTCTCCACCTGCTCGGCATCGCGCCGGGGACCGAAGTCCACGACTCCCTCGGCCGCCCCTTCGTCGCGAGCCGCGGCGAGGTGATCCGGCAAATCGTGTAGAGACTGGCGCATTCGAGCTGGCGACGCCTGGCTGAAGGTACAGACAAAGCATGATGCAACTCATCGGTTTGCTGCTCTTGTCGATTATCGCGGTCTTCCCGCCGGGCCCCTGAGCGAGTCACAAGTGGCCTGGATCGCCGAACAACTGCGGCACGCACCATGCCGTCAAGGCTACGAGCGTGCGCAAGGCTTTCCAGCATGCCCCGCCATCCATAACCTGATACGGATGTGTGAGGAGTTTTCTGCTGAGAATAGAACACCGAAGGAGATAGCACCATGGAGAAGCGCGCCAACGCCGTCACGTTCAAGGGCAGCCCGCTGACGTTGATCGGCCCGCAGCTGAAGGCCGGGGACCAGGCCCCTGATTTCGCCGTTGTCAACGGCAGCCTGGAAGTCGTCAACATCGGCAAGACCCCCGCCAAGGCCCGCATGTTCAGCGTCGTCCCCTCGCTCGATACCCCGGTGTGCAGCGAGCAGACGAAGCGCTTTGACAAGGAGATCTCTGCCTTGAAGGACAAGGTCGCTGTCTACACCGTCAGCCTGGACATGCCGTTCGCGCAGAAGCGCTTCTGCACTGCGGAGAACATTGCTTCCGTCCAGTCGCTGTCGGACATTCATAACGGCTCGTTCGGCAAGAGCTACGGGGTCCTGATCGAGGGGCTGCCGATCCCGCTACTGTCGCGAGCGATCTTTGTCGTGGACAAGGGTGGCAAGATCACCTACTGCGAGTACGTCCCCGAAGTCGCGCAGCACCCCAATTACGACAAGGCCATCGAAGCGCTGAAGGCGGTCGCGGGCTAGGGACCTTGTTGGTAGGCGAGGCTGCAGTTGGCAGCGTCGCCTACGCACGTTGCCCGATTTCTAATCTGGAATCCAAGTTACGAAGGTGAAGTCGGAATCTCGGGAGGGCGAGGCTCCCGCCGAGCCGTGAACAGTCATCGACTTCCGGCCGGGCAGGAGTCGCGCCTTCCGATCATGGCGAGCCGAAATGTCGGAGGGGCCGCGGCTGAGCGTGTTCACATTTGAGGGGCGTGAGATTGCCGCGCTCGCGGGGCAAAGCATAGCCGCCGCGCTGTACGCTGCCGGGGTGCGCGTGTTCTCGCGCAGCTTCAAGTATCATCGGCCGCGCGGCTTGCTGTGTGTCGCCGGCGATTGCCCGAATTGCCTGATGCGAGTCGATGGCGTGCCCAATGTCCGGACCTGCATTGAGCCGGTACGCGGCGGCCAGACCGTCGAGCGGCAAAACGCCTGGCCCTCGCTGGATTTCGATATTCTGCGCACCTTCGATCGCCTGGACCGTTTTCTTCCGGTCGGCTTCTATTACCGACAATTCCACAAGCCGCGCTGGCTGTGGCCGCTCGTCGAGCCATTGATCCGCCGAGTTGCCGGCCTCGGCCGCATCGATGTCCATGCCACGCCGGACGTTGACAGCGAGGTGACGTTCCTGTCGGCCGACGTCTGCGTGATCGGCGGCGGCCCGGCGGGGCTGGCGGCAGCCCAGACCGCAGCACACGCCGGCGCCCAGGTCGTACTCATCGATCGCCAGCCGCGTCTCGGCGGCCATCTGCTGTTTGCAGATGGCGACGGCGCGGGCCTGGAGAAATCTCTGGCCGCCATCGGCAAGCTCCCCGGCTTGCAGACGTTGACGGATGCCTTCGCCTTCGGGATCTACGAGGGCAATCTGGTGGGCGCCTTCCAGGGCCATCGCCTCCTGAAGATTCGCGCCGCGCAGATTGTCGTCTGCACCGGGGCCCGGCAACGGCCGTTTCTTTTTCACAACAACGATCTCCCGGGCATCTTCCTGGGTGACGGCGTCTTGCGACTGGCACGGTGCCACGGCGTTCTCGCCGGGCAGCGCGCCGTCGTCGCCACCGACAACGACGAGGGCGCCAGCCTGGCCCGGCAACTGGACGAACTGGGCATCGAGGTCGTCGGCCTGGTCGATTCGCGTCGGGATGTGCCGGCGGACAACGGTCGCTGGCCGGTGTTCCCCGGCAGCCGGATTGTCGCGGCCCGTGGCAGCAAACGGCTGCGTCGCGTCAAGATCGGACCGGTCGAAGACGATGGCACAGTCTTGCGGTCAACGCTGGCCTGCGATCTGCTGTGTCTGGCGTCGTTGCGCGTCCCGGCCCATGAGTTGCTGCTGCAAGCGGGAGCGCGCTTCGTCCGGGCGGATGGCGAATGGCGGCTCGACAAGACGCCGGCCGGCCTGTTCGCGGCCGGCTCGGTTGCCGGGACTGCCGAACTGGATGGGGCGATCCTGGAAGGGCGCGACGCCGGTGCTCGGGCAACCGCGGCTCTCGGCTTCCCGTCCGCGGCTGATTTCCGGCCGGCGCTGCTGGATGAGACATTGGGCGAGCCGCACGCCGGTCAGCGACGGGCCGCGGCGCCGCTCGGTCCGCCGGCCGACAAGAATCGCAAGGCCTTCGTGTGCCTGTGCGACGACATGACCGACAAGGACCTGTATCGCGCCGTCGAAGAGGGCTTCGATCATATCGAAACGTTGAAGCGCTATGCCACGGTCGGCATGGGCCCATGCCAGGGCAAGGTGTGCGGCCTGACTTCCAGCGAAGTTTGCGCTCGCGCCACGGGCAGGGACGTGAATGCCGTTGGCGTGACGACGAGCCGGCCGCCGGCGGTGCCTGTCGAGCTGCGCGTGCTGGCCGCCGAGCGCCGTCATCAGCCGGTGCGGCGGACGCCGTTGCATCACTGGCACGAGGCTACCGGCGCGCGCTGGCTGGATGCGGGCGCGTGGAAACGGCCGGAGAGCTACGGCGACCCGGCCGGCGAGGTTCGCGCGGTGCGCTCGCAAGTGGGGCTCATCGACGTGAGCACACTGGGCAAGATCGAGGTGCGCGGGCCGCAGGCCGTCGAGTTGCTCGAGCGTGTGTACGTCAACACCTTTGCTGATCTGAAGATCGGCCGCACGCGCTATGGCCTCATCTGCACCGAGGAAGGCATCCTCTGGGACGACGGCGCTGTCGCGCGGCTTGGGCCGGATCGGTTTTACCTGACGGCCACGACCGGCAACGCCGAGGCAGTCTACCGCTGGTTGCTGATGTGGCGCGATACCTGGCGGCTGGATGTTGCGGTGCAGAACCAGACAGCGGCGCTGGCCGCGATGAATCTCGCCGGCCCGCTGGCGCGCGATGTGCTCGCGCCCTTGAGCGACATCGACATCGGCGCGGGGGCGTTCCCCTATCTCGGCTGCCGCGAAGGGCGCGTTGCTGGAACGCCGTGCTTGCTGATGCGCCTCGGCTTCGTCGGTGAACTGGGCTATGAGATTCACTGTCCCAGTGCCCTGGCATGGTCGCTGTGGCAGCGCTTGTACGAGGCCGGCAGCCCATACGGCTTGCGACCCTTTGGCGTCGAGGCTCAACGCATGCTGCGTCTGGAGAAGGGGCACATCATCGTCGGTCAGGACACCGATGCCTTAAGCACGCCGCTGGAGGCCGGTCTCGAGGGGCTTGTCAAGTTCGCCAAGCCGGCGTTCCACGGCAAGGAACCGTTGCTCTTCTTACGCCGGCGCGGCGCCCGCATGGCGCTGGTCGGCTTTCAACTGGCTGACGAGCGGCTGCCGCTGGAAGCCCGGGACTGGATGACCGGCTGGGAGGGTTGCCAGGTTGTCGAGAACGGCATGCCGGTGGGACGGGTCACCAGTTTCCGTTTCAGTCCGACATTGAATCAGTACATAGGCCTGGGCTGGGTGCCGGTGCACTGCGCCGACGAGGGCAGCCGCTTTCACGTGCGCTGGAACAATCTCGACGCGGCCGCTGAGGTCGTGCCGACGCCGTTCTACGATCCAGCCGGGCTACGACTGCGAAGCTAGATGATTGTTGACAGCGGTCCATGAGGGAGGGCGAGGCTCCTGCCGAGCCGGACAATAACCAAAGGTTTGCGGCTCGGCAGGAGCCTCGCCCTCCCGGGATTTTGCAGCTTCGTGGCCCGGCGCGAGCCTGGCTCGCCTGGACCTCCCGAGATTCGGTGATGAAGATGACAGATGAGGCTCCACTGGCGCGATCGCCCCTGCACGTCTGGCAAGAAGCTCACGGCGCGCGCTTTGGCGAGCGCCATGGATGGCGGCTTGCGGAATCGTTCGCGGCCCAGCGCTCGGACCTGTTGCTGGTCGATGTCACGCCATTCGCAAAGCTGGCTTTCACCGGCTACGAGATTCTGGACCTCTCTCACACGCATTTTCCCGACCCGCAGCCAGGGCGGGTTGTCGCCGTTTCCGGGGCGAAGCCGGGCTGGCTGTGCCACCAGTCAGACGAGCAGTTGCTCTTTCTGTCCACGCGGCTAGAAGCGGAAGGGTTCGCGAGTTTTCGCTTGCCCGGACAGCCGGAGCACAAGCGCATCACGACGTGGGACATGACGTCGGCATACGCCGGTTTCCTGCTGATCGGCAGCGACGTCAGCGACGTCGCCAGGCTCCTCGGCGGCCATCTCAACCTGGGCAGCAGTCCGTCGATCCTGTCGCCGGGTAGCTGTGTCGAGACTGGATTCTACGGCGTCCCCTGCCTGCTGGCGCGAGCGCCGGACGACCGGCCTGTCGTCGGCATGTGGGTCGCCTGGGACGTTGCCGAATACGTCTGGGACCGACTGCTGCAGATTGGCGCGGCGCATGGCCTGGCGGCGGCAGGGGGCGATGTGCTGCGTGAATTCGGCTGGCAAGCATGACATCGCGCTTGTAATTCAATGTCACGAAGGTTAAACTCCAAGTCATGGCCGACCCTTTCTTCAAGCATATTTCTTGCCGCAAGGAACCAGGAATCCTGGTCATCGTCCTCACGGATGCGAAAATCCAGGGCGACGATCTGGCAGATTCAATCCGACAGAGTCTACTCGCCGCGGTCAGCCATCATGCGGTGAACAAGGTCATCATTGACTTTCACAATGTCACTTACCTGCGCAGCGCCGGATTCCGGCCGTTGTTGAGCCTGCACCGGAAGTTGAATGAGACACGTGGCCGCATGGTCTTTTGCAATCTCTCCCCTGAGATCCTGGAGGTCTTCACCGTCACGCGACTCATCAGCTCGACGCGGTCGAACTCAGCCCCGTTCGAGCGGGCCGTTGATCTGGCGGACGCTCTCGCCCGCTTTCGCCACCACACCAGCCGCATCGAACAGGATGTGCTGGTCATCCGCCTCACCGAGTCGCGATTGCACGGAGACGATCTGGCCGACGACCTGAACGAGGAGATGCTGGCCACGGTGAGCGGCACTGCCAGCACACGGGTGGTTCTCGATTTCACCGACGTCGAAGCACTATCGACAGCCTGCCTGCGACCGTTGCTGAACCTGCGCAAGGATCTGCAAAGCAAGGGAGGCAAGCTCGTGCTGTGCAACCTGCGGCCGCTGGTGGCCGAGGTGATGTCCGCGACACGGCTCATCAATTCCGGCAACGCGGGGCCGGCGCCGCTGGACGCGGCGGCGGATGTCGCCGCGGCCATTGCTGTCGCCAAGTTGCCATAGTTTGCTCGCCGGCCGCAACGAACCGACACTCAACTGAGAGGTTGCCATGTGGAGCTGTCCCAGGTGCCGCGAAACGGTGGAAGATGAATTCGAGGTCTGCTGGTCGTGCGGCAGCGACCGCGAAGGCGAGGTGAGCCCCGATTTCGTTCCGGAGAGGGAAGGTATTATCTCCGAGCAGACCTATCAGGCGGTGCAGGCCGCAGCCCCGCAAACGGACCTGATGACGGTTGGACTGTTCCCGAACGCGTCCGAGGCACACATGGCACGATCGCTGCTGGAAGCCGAGGGAATTCACGGCGTGGTGATGGACGAATTATCGAACGTCATCTGGCAAGCCCCGCTGGACGCCGTGCCGCTGCAAGTGGCGGCCAGGGACGCCGATCGTGCCCGCGCCATCCTGGCACAGGTCCACCACACCCCTCCACCCGAGCCGGAAAGCGAGTGAGCAACGCTCACTCATGCCGACCATGACCTCTGGCGCGCCAGGGGGCATGTCATCCTCTCGCTGGTCAAAAAACAATCAGCACTGAGCACACGCTGGCGAAGCGTGCAGCAGTCCATTGCGAAATGCCTGCGATTTTCGGGCCGATCGCTTGAGATCGTCACGGCACAATATGTGCTAATGGTCTGCGGCTCTGCCGCAGCCGTGAAATCGGTTGGTGCTTGTCGCTCGACGGCTCGGCAGGAGCCTCGCCGCCTCGCCCTCCCAAGACTCGTAGGAACCCTATGCAGCTTGCATTTATGTGCCGTCATCGTCGCGGTTTCACCTTGATTGAGCTGCTGGTTGTCATCGCCATCATCGCGGTGCTCATCGCGCTGCTGGTTCCGGCGGTGCAGAAAGTTCGCGAGGCAGCCGGGCGGACGCACTGTCTCAATAATCTCAAGCAGATCGGGCTGGCCATCCACAATTACGAAGGATCGCTCAAGGTCTACCCGCCGAGCTTCGAGAATCCACCCGGCGTCGTGCTCTCCGGCAACAACGGCTCCTGGTCAATCCACGGACGCATTCTGCCATTCGTGGAGCAGGACAACGCCTACAAGATGATCAACCTCAACATGGCCTGGGACGCCCAACTCGCCAGCGGTGTGCCGACCATGCGCATCCCGATCTACTTTTGCCCGCAAGAAATGTACGACCAGGTTCGGACAAAGGGCGGAGCTCCGTTTGTGTATCCGCACACCTACGGCTTCAATTTCGGGACCTGGCATGTCTGGAATCCGGCGACGAACGAGGGGGGCGACGGCTCGTTCTATCCCAATAGCCGGCTGAAACCGGCGGCCAGCTTTCCCGATGGGCTGAGCAACACGCTATGCGCCGCCGAGGTCAAGGCCTTCACGCCGTATTTTCGCAACACCGCCGACCCCGGCCCCGTTCCACCGAACGACCCCGCTGCCCTCAGCGGCTGGGCCACGGGGGCGCAGTTCAAGCTGGGGACCACTATCAACGACAACACCGGGCACACCGAATGGCCCGACGGACGAGTGCACCATAGCGGCTTCACGACGACCTTCACGCCGAACACTTTCGTCAAGTACGTTCCCTCCAATGGCATGACCTATGACGTCGACTACAACTCGCGCCAGGAAGGTCAGAGCGCCACGCAAATCACCTATGCCGCCGTCACCTCACGGAGCCATCACGGCAGCATCGTCAACATCCTGTTGATGGACGGCTCGGCCCGCGCGGTCACCAGTACGATCAGTCTGACCACCTGGCGCGCCCTGGGAACGCGCGGCGGCAGCGAAGTCATCGGCAACGATTTTTGAGCCGGCCTTCACCTTCCGGCCATGCCGGTCCAGGGCCAGCGTCGCCGAAATCCCTGCGGCACGGCGGCAGACTTGCTACACTAGGCTGAATGCCTGCCGACGCCATGCACGATTGCTCCCTGTCGGATCGCGAGCAGACTCGCAACCTGCTCATCTACGCGGCCAACTGGTGCCTGATCTACTTCGCTTCACCGGTCGTCTATGTTGGCATTGTCCAGGCCACGCTGCTCAAGCGGCTGGGCTTCAATGATTTGCTTTCCAACCTGCCGGCGGCCGTGTACCTGTTCACGACGCCATTGCCAGTTGTCATCGTCTGGCTGTTTCCGCAGACGCGGATGCTGAAACCATTGATGGTGACGTGTTGCTTGACGAACGCCGCCATGTGTCTGGTCGTCGTTGCCGCCCTGCTTTTTGGCGATGCGAACACGATCCTGCTCGCCCTGATCAGCGAAGTGGGCGTGCTCGGTTGCACCGCGGGCGTGCAGGTGACGTGTTTGTGGGAGGCGATCGGCAAGGGAGTGTCCGAGGCGCGACGCGGCCAGGTGCTGGGGTTGGCATTCGGGGTCGGCCCGTTCTTCGCCGTGCTGGCGTCGCTGGCGACCAACGTCCTCCTTTCCGGAAGGCTGCCGGGGCTGGACGTTGAGCTGATCGCCGTCGATTTTCCCTGGAACTTCGCGATTCTCTTTCTGGCCGGCGTGCCGGCGATGGCGCTGGCAGCGCTTCTGTCCAGCCGCTTCGTGGTGCCGCCGGAGTCCGACGAGCGGCCGCGACACAACACCGGCCTGTCGTTTATCGACTACTTCGGCAGCCGTCTCATCGTGCTGGCAGCGCTGGCCTACATTCTCGTTTATTCCGGCTTTCAGGTGCTGCAGAACGTGTCGCTGTACACGCAGGTGGCGATCGGCGAGTCGCCGGACCGCTACGCGGGGTTGCAGCTGGCCCTGCGCTTCGGCTTCAAGATCGCCGCCGGCTTCTTGCTCGGATGGCTGCTGCTGCGCAGCAATCCCAAGACGCTGCTGATCGTGACGGCGGCGATCGTGCTCGCGGGCGTGGCCTGGGCGGCCGGCCTGCCGGGACACTGGTACCTGCTCAGTTTCGGCATCCTGGGGGCCGGCGAACTCTTCGGCGTCTACTATCCAAATTACATTCTCGGGTGCTCGCCGCGCGAGCGCATGCGGCAGTACATGGCGCTGACCAGTCTCATCACCATGCCCGTCGGCTTTGCTCCCTTGCTGTACGGCAGGATCTCCGACAGCCTCGGCACGGTGGACAAGTCCTTTGGCTTTCAGATGAGCTTCCTGGCATCGGGAGTCATCCTGACCATCACCATCCTGCTGGTGTCGCTGGGCTTGCCGGCGCGGCCGAGAGTCAAGCCGCTGACGGAAGCTCAGTTTCAGGCGCAGCCCGGGAGCGAGGCGTGAGGCCGTAAATCCCGCGGGCATGCATGGTTCTCTCATGTTCGGCTGCTAGATTAGCTGCGGCCCTGCCATTTACCCCACGAATCTCAGGGAGAATGACGATGACAAGAGCATGTCAATGGGCACTGGGTTTGACACTGGCGTTGCTGATGGCCACAGCCGCGCCGGGACAGGAGAAGAAGCGGCGCGGCGGCCGCGGCGCGGGCGGTTTCGGCGGCGGGCAAATCATGTTGCTCGGCCAGAAGTCCGTTCAGGAAGAGCTGAAGCTCTCCGAACAGCAACTCGAGAAACTGACGGAACTATCGAAGAAGAACCGTGAAGGATTCAAGGACCTCTCGTCGGAGGAGCGCCGCAAGAAGCTGACCGAAACGAATGCGGCGAACACCAAGGCGCTGGCGGCAATCTTGAAATCGGAACAGAGCAAGCGGCTCAAGGAAATCAGCCTGCAAACGCGCGGCGGCAGCGCCCTGGCCGATCCGGAAGTCGCGTCGGCCTTGAAGCTGAGCGACGAGCAGAAGGAGAAAATCAAGACGATACGCGAGGAGTCTCGCGGCAAGGGGCGCGGCGGCTTCTCGCCGGAAGCTCGCAAGGCCGCTCTGGAAAAACTCATGGGCGTGCTGACGGATGAGCAAAAAGCCACCTGGAAGACCATGACCGGCGAGCCCTTCAAGGGCGAGATCCAGCCTTTCGGCCAGGGCAAGGGCCGCAAGAAGGGGGCCACGCCGCGCAAGAAGAATGTGCTGGAAGACGTGAATTTCTTCGCGCAGGACGGCGAAAAAGACAAGAAGCCGGCGGCGACCAAGGACAAGGATAAGGGCAAGGGCCCGAAGGGCTTTGGCAAGGGCAAGGGGCCGAAGGGCTTCGGCAAGGGGCCATGGGCCGGGAAGGACAAAGGCAAAGGTCCAAAGGGGTTCGGCAAGGGGAAGGCGCCGTGGGCCGGGAAGGGCATGGCCAAGGGCAAGGGGCACAAGGGCTTCGGCAAATACGCCGGCCGTGGCGGCTGGGCGGGCGGCCATGGCAAGGGTTCCCGGCGCTCCGCCTGGTCGCGGCACAAGGGCGGCCGGCACATGGCCTTCGGGCCGCGGCATCATCGCGGGCATCGCTCGGCGATGAGCCGGCACGGCCATCATCGCCACGGCTGGGCCGGACGGTCGGGACGCGGCATGGGGCCGCGTTTCGGGAAGCATGGGCCACGCCATGGCTCGGCCGGACGTCATCACGGCAAGCGCCGGCCATCGGCGCGCGGCTGGAGCGGACGCGGTCCGGGGGCCTCGTGGAGACGCGGACCATCATCCAGCTCGCGTGAAATCCGCGCCGATCTGGAGCGAATCGAAAGGGCGCTAGCCGACCTGCAACGCCGGCTCCGCCGTTAAGGCGTTCAAAAATGAAAGGGCGAGGTAAGCCGGCAAACGGAAAAACTCATTTCATCACAGAG